>OIYO01000155.1_pt1 | contig 69312 bp, 69 predicted proteins | sample 1588191 | NCBI WGS metagenome assembly OIYO01 (sample SAMN03283275) | human gut metagenome | biome: human-associated habitat; material: feces | host: Homo sapiens | place: Peru | collected 2012 | reverse complement strand
GCCCAAGTATCAACATAGCTTTTAGGAAGATGAATACGCTGTCCGTTGTAGGGTGGATTCATCAAAATAACATTTGGTTTTGCTTCTTTAATCCAGTCGGCTAATGCAAAGCAACTTCCCTGACGGATATTTGAGTTTCCGTCTGAGTGAATCAACATATTAGTTGTAGCAAGTCCATACACATTTTCATCAAACTCAATACCGAAGATTTGATGTTTCTTAACCTTGTCCTGCTCGGCGGCAGTAGCACAATCATCAAGTGCCTGTGTCATTGCACGAACGAGGAATGATCCGCTACCGCAACAAGGATCAAGGACAACTGAATGTTTGTTAACCCCTGTAATTTTAGCCATGAAATCTGTAATATGGTCTGGTGTGAAAGCCTGGTTTTTGTCAGATTTACCGACATACTTGTTAAAGGTAACAAAGAACAGATTAAGCAGATCCTGACCGGATGTGCTTTTGTCGTTGATAAAAGGCAGAATGTTATCTTCAATGAATTTTAGAATTTCTCTAAAGGCGGCAATGCTAAGTTGGCGAACATACTGATCGCCCAACACATTACGATTTAATAAAGCGAGCTTTTCAGCCTTGTTAATATCGGAATTAAGCAGGTCCTCTAATACTTCTTTTATACGAGTGCGAATTTGTGCAGCAGTCAAAGACGGAGTGGAATAATCAAGACCATTCTTCAATGCTAATAGGCAGGTGCCGACAAATTGACTGCGAAGTTTTTCGGGAATACTATGGCGATGAAGCAACTCATTAAGTTTATAGGTGTTCTGCATCACCTTTTCTTTGTCGTTGATTTTGGATGTGTAGAAGTCAACATATTCATCCATCGAACGTAAGGCGGTTTCATTAGTCATCAAGTCACTGTCCGAAACAACACCACGCCATACTCTAACAGTATCATTCATAGTATTTGCCAAAATAGCAACTGTCTTATTACCGGTAAGCGCCTTTTCATATTCGACATATGCGGAGAGTTGTTCTTCATCTGCCTTTGTAAAATTCTGTTTGGTCTCAATCAGCACAGTAACATTATCTTTCACGAAACGAATATCCAATTTTTCAAAAGCTCGTCCCGCTTTGTTTCGAATAGGATTAAATGTTAAGGACTGTGCCGCAAAAGCTTTCGGATAGCTATATTCATCATTTTCAATATTGCTGGTAAGATATTCTCTGCCAACGGTTGAAATCATATCTGCTCTAATCATATCTATTTCTCCTATCATTTCCACTTGCTGTTTTGGGCAGTCCAATTATCTGTAAACTCTCTGCGTTCTATCGCTGCAATAAATGGTTCTGTCAAAAACGCTTTTATTGTTTTCAGCACAGTGCCGTAATCATCTGTTTTAGTATCAATTTTACGGACAAAAGCTTTCCACTTTTTCTGCATTGCTCCGTCTCTGTCAAAGCCCATTACTTGCTCGAACTGTTCAATGGTAAAGCTATGCCCACGGTTTTCAAAGGTCTTTTTCAGTGCTTCCGTCAGCGTTGCTCCGTCAAAATCAACTTTATTGGCAAGATAGTAAATGTCGTAGTAATCCTTCATTCGGCTTGAAAATTCCATTAGACTGAGGATTGCATCTATTTTCTCGGCAATGGTTGTTTCAAGAGAATATGTATTTACTGTCGGAGCGTCAAAGTCGGAAAGTTGTGTCGGGATTTTTCGTTTTTCCTGTTTCGGTACAATGACATCACCGACTCCGAAATCAATACTGAACGGTGTTTTTGTGTTTTTAATGCGGGCGACCACCGATGCGCCGATACCCGCATACTTTTTGGCAACAGCAATAGGGGCAACATCTTTAATCTCAAAAGTGATAAAGTCGTTTCCGGTAGGAGTTGCAATAATTTCCTCCAACACGGTTTTTAGCTGTTCCGGTGTATTGGGCATCTTTCTGAGCAGAAAATCCACATCAGCCGTAACACGGCTATCGAAATCCGTGAGGGAATAGAGGAACAATCCGCCCTTTAGAACGAGATTTTCTGCATATTTTGACTTTTCCAGACGGCGCAGGAACTCTTCCTGGCAGAAAAGCTGCAAGCAGAGCTGATAGCTCCTGCCGCTTTTTTCCGCTTTGTTTTTGAGCCGTGCAAGCACGGATGCAGCCACATCAGCCATTCAGTAGCACCTCCATCACACTCATCATTTTCTTATAAATGCCCATTTTCTTTGCGTATTTGGAAAGGTTGGCAAGGTTTTTCTTTTCATCCGCCACATAAGCGTTGACTGCTTTATTGAATATCTCGTTATCCAGCTTCGTGCGGTACTTGAAGCAGTCGCAGATGGTACGTTCACGGTCATAGACCGGAAGCGTTACGCCGTTGAAGATGCCAGTTGTTTCCCCCATATGGTACATCGGATTCTGTACATAATACGCCTTTACCGGCACTTCCGCCTGCATCGCCTTTACCGTTCTGGAATAAGAGCGAGGAACGGCAATCGACCATTCTCTGGGTGCAAAGTCGCTATAGTCATAGTAGAACAGAGCCGATTCCACGCAGACGATCCCATGTGTCATCAGTTTTGAAAGGATAAGCTCCTCTTTGGGCTCGTCCCCGACAGTTAACTTATAATATCCTTTTTTCACACGCTTGAGATACCCCTGCTTGCAAAGTGCATATACATCTTGATCTTTTAGTCCAGCAGAAATAAAATCCGATTTTTTTGCAATTTCTCCGATGGCACCAAAGACTTCGTTGACGATATCGTACTTGCTCAACCTGTCACCAACTTTCTGCACGCAATATTTGCAATATGCGTGTCTATATTATAATACTCAAGCCCCCAAAAAATCAATATGACTTGCACGCTTTTTGAAAATATTGCGTGTAAATTTTGAAAAGCAGTATTACAATTCAAAGAGCACTGCGCTATAATATCCATACAGATTGGTCCCGCACCTGCCTCTCTTCGTGACAACACAATGACAACAGGAATTATGATAAGATATTAAAAACTCCGTCACCGGCAGCACATCTTCCCCCTTGTCAAAACACCGGCAAATGGTATAATAACGGTAAAATGCAAAGGGAGGTATTACAGCATGATAAGCTCTATTTACAAAAAGTCCTTTTCTGTCCTCGCTTCAAAGCCGCTCCGCCTCTGGGGCATCTCGCTGCTGAGCATATTTCTGTCCATGGCAGCTCACATTCTTTTCGGCGTGATCCCCGGCGCCGCCATTGCCATCGGTCTGCTGCTGGAAACATCCATGACGCTGATATATCTCAACGGCTTTCTCGGGCAGGAGGTAAAAACCCTACAGCTTTTTGACTGCTTCAGAAGCTGGCGCACCATAGGCCGCGTGCTCGGCGGCATGGCGTGGATGCTGATGTGGGTCCTGCTGTGGTCGCTCATACCTGTCGCCGGCATTGTTTTCGGCGTCATCAAGTTTTATTCCTACCGTCTCACTCCGTATATACTCATGAAGGAGCCGGAGGTAAAGGCTACCGAAGCATACAAGCTGTCCGAGCAGCGCACAATGGGCTACAAGGGAAAAATGTTCTGGGCCGATGTTCTGCCGGTTCTGGCGTACATCGCGGCGGTGCTGATCCTCAGCGTTTTCTCCGCCATTCCCTACCTTGGCTGGCTCTTCGCCCTTGTTCTCGCAGTCCTCGTCGTCGCGTTTGCGGTGTTTCTGCCGCTCTTTCTCGGCCTTGTACAGTCCGCCTTCTATGTTGAGATACAGAAATCTCTCGATCCTCCCGCAGCAGATATGGGCTGGTATGAATAAAATTTCGATTTAAAAGCAAAAAAACAGCAGACCGTCGGAATGCTTTGAAGCGCCGCACGCTTCGGCATTTTCCGGTCTGCTGTTTTTTGCGCCCTTTTTCAGGCTTTCTTTCCCTTGACTGCTTTTATCGCGCACTCTATAAGCGCGTCCAGGCCAATGACCACAGCGCTGACGGCAGCGCTGTACACTACAAGCACGAGAAATGTTTCCATTATTTCACCTCCAAAAAATATCAGATATCCGGCGGGCGCTGACCCGCCGGATATCTTTTGTTATGCAATTATGCTGCGTTTATGCTTTGAGCTCCTGATTTGCGGTCTTCTTGCCGTACCAGAGGACAACTGTCAGATATGCCAGGGTGAACACCGCGCCTATTATGTATGCGCCGGTCCAGGGGACGTTGAAGCCGATCTTCGCGTTCATGATGAACGAGCAGGTGACGAAAGCGTAGAACACGCCGGGGATCATCGGAACCCATGCATACTTTGCCTTACCGTTGCGGAACATCCAGATGGCTATGCAGGCCAGTGCAAAGAGGGCGAGCGTCTGGTTGGACCATGCGAAGTAGCGCCACAGAATGTTGAAGCCGTTGACGTCGAACTTTGCCCAGACAAGGATACCGGCCACGAGTGCAAAGATGATCGCAGAGAGGCCGAGACGCTTGCCGTTGGTGCTCTGGTCAATGTGGAGAGTATCGGAAATGGTCAGACGCAGTGCGCGCAGCGCCGTGTCGCCGGACGTGATGGGCAGGACGATAACGCCGAGCAGGGCGATGATGCCGCCGACGCTGCCGAGTATATCGCGGCAGACGATGCCGACAGTCGCCGTCGCCTTGGACGCGACCGCCTCCTGCAGGCCGAGGTTGTAAACGCCCATTGCGCCGGCAGCCCAGACCATTGCGATGAAGCCCTCGAGGACCATCATGTAATAGAACGTCGTGCGGCCTTCGCGCTCGCTCTTCATTGTGCGGGAGATGATCGCGGTCTGCGTGGAGTGGAAACCGGAGAGAATTCCGCAGGCAACAGTGACAAAGAACACCGGCACAAAGTGTCCGTTCTGGAAGTACTCGGAATAGTCAAAAACGCCGTTGTAGTTCCAAGTGCTGTCCCAGACGTTTATGAGCGGGTAGCCCTTTGCAAACACGCCGATGAACACGCCGATAGCGGAGAAGAGCAGGATTGCGCCGAAGATCGGGTAGATTCGGCCGATGATGGCGTCAATGGGGAATACGGTCGCGCACAGGTAGTACAGGAAAATAACGCCGTAGATGACCCATGTGGAAACCGCGGTGGGTGCGCCGGAAAAGCCGAAGAGCTGAGTTGCGGCAATGTCGCCGGGGGTGTATATAAACACCGCGCCGACAAGCAGGAGCAGCAGGCTGACAAATATGTTGTAAACAACATAAACGCCCTTATTTGTGTACTTCTTGATCATGTCCGGCATCTGGGCGCCGCCGTCACGCAGGCAGATCATGCCGGAGAAGTAGTCGTGCATTGCGCCGCCGATGACATTGCCTATGGGGATGGTGATGAATGCGATGGGTCCGAACAGAATGCCCTGTATTGGTCCGAGGATAGGGCCCGTACCGGCAATGTTCAGAAGATTGATGAGGCTGTTTTTCCAGCTCTTCATGGGGACGTAGTCTACGCCGTCCTGCTTGGTGTATGCAGGTGTCTTGCGGTCGTCGGGTCCGAAGACCTTTTCGCAGAATTTGCTGTAGAAAAACGCGCCGGCAAAGAGGATCACGAGGCCGATAATGAATGTTAACAAAGTAAAACCTCCCTTTTCTGTAAAAAATTGGCTTGCTACATTCTGTGGCCGGCCCGACCACTGTTGGTGCCATTATCATACTATTCATATATGTTAAAATTCCATTCGCATACAAAGTGCTTTTTGTTAAAGCCATGCGAATTAGCCGGAGGTATCCGTTAACATTTTTTACAATGCGCGGTCTGTCCTTCATAAACGGCTTTTTCGCGCCTTTTGCCGGCAGTGCGCTCAGTGCATTTCTCTCAGCATTTCAAGGGCGAACGTTTTAAGCGCGCTCAGCCCGGCCATCGCCGCGCCCACGAGCGCCGCCTTCCATGCGGCGGCGTCCATGCCCAGCTGCGCCGCGGCGGGAAGCGCCACGAGGAAGCCCTCAAGAAATGTCCATGCCGCTCTTTCAAGTATGTTTTTCCAATCCATTATATTTCTCCTCTATCTCAAGATTTATTGTGTTCCAGATCCGAGATCCTGTGATTTACGGATCTTATCTGCTCCGCGGCCACATCGGCTCTTCGTTCCAGCTCATACGTGCGCTCTATGACCGTATTGTGCCTGTCCACTTTCTTTTCGAGCGCCTCCAGCCGGTAAGCGATGAGCGCGCCGGATCTTTTGTTTGCGAAATATGCGCCGGTGAGCGTTCCGAGAAAGCCCAGCACGGCGACGATCACGGCCTCGCTCATGTGCGGTCCCTCGCCAGCAGGGCCGCCCATGTCAGCGGGCCTATCACTCCGTCCGCGGCAAGGCCGCAGCTGCGCTGGAACCCGGCTACGGCCTCGCTCATACTATCTGAGAAAAACGCGTCCGTCTCTCCAACACGCCCTCTTGCAAGCAGCAGCGCCTGCGCCGCCAAGACATCCGCGCCGCTCATCCCCTCGCAGAGCATTCTCGGCGGCCAGTACTCCGGCTTTTCCGCTCCATCCTCCGCAGCGCGGCGCGCTCCGCCCAGAAGATCGTAATATTTCTGCGCATGAGCGGCACGCGCGGCAATATTGTTCACGGCAGGACGCTCATACTCCGTGCAGACTCTCGCCGCCGCGCCGTATACGCTCTCCGCCGTGCAGAGGAAGCTCCACAGGCCTGGAAAATCCGTGCGCAGCTCGCTTATGCAGAATTTCACCTGCATGTCCTCATCGCCGACGCTTACGCCCGCTGCGCGCGCAAAGCCGAGCAGCTTCTCTTTTCTCGGGCCGAATGTCCACTGGACAAGGCCGTAGCCAACGCCGTCATGTGCGAAATCAAGCTCTCCGCAGTCGGCGCGCCGCGTATATTCCGCATCGCTGAATTCTGTCATGCCGCGCTGGACAATGCTGCTCTTCATCCCGCTCTCGGCCTGCATATTTCCCATAAGGCCGCAGGCACCCGCAGCGCTCATTCCCGCTCCCGTCAGACGCTCATATATGCTTTTTATACTCATCTTCACTCATCTCCGCGTTTATGATACCGTCACCGACACTTCCTGCGTGCCGTTGTATGTATATGTCGTACCGCCGACTGTGATGTTCAGCGGCTTCGAATAGGCCTGCAGCATCTCCATTATCTGCTGCGCCGCCTCGTTGAGCTTCGCCATAAACGCCTGATAAGTCACGAGATCAAGCGTATTTCCCGGCGAGTCGACGTTTCCGGCTGTGAGTATCCCTGTGATCTTGTCCAGCACGGCCTTATTGCCGTGTCCATGGCTCTGTTCCGTGAGTTCCGTTATATCCGCACTGTCCCCCGGAGTATACCCCAGCGCGCTCTTTATGCTTGCGGCGGTCACCGAGGCATCGCTGCCGTCCGCCCCTTTCAGATTTGAAAAAGCAAATACGGCGCAGCGCTTGCCGCCGCTTTCGCTCATGCCGGCCTCTACGGCGGGCGTGCCCGTGCCCGTGTCGACCGTGGCTGTGATCTCGTCAAAGCCGGCCCTTTCGCAGCGCTCTATAGCCGCCCTTGCGTCGCATATGAGTTCCGTAAGCGCCGTCGCCTCCGACAGCGATACAATGCCGCTCTCATCCGCCGCCGTCTCAAATACGTGTACCGTGAACCACGGCGTTATCAGCAGCTCTCCGCCTTCGCCGTAAATGCGTATCTCGCAGCGCACGGCGCCGGCTGCGGCCGTCATCTGCGCTGTGACCGCGAAGTTTATGCGCCCTCCGTCCAGAAAACAGCCGCCGAATATCTGCGTGCCGTCCGGCTTTTCCGCCAAAAGCACGGCATAGCTGCCGTCTGCCGGCACATACGGCTCTCCTCTGCGGGTAAGCTGTGCCGTGATCTGCCGTCCGCTCTCGCCGCGGCGCAGTGATATGCAGCCCTGCGATATGCTCCTCTCTATATCAAGGTCAATATAATATGTGCATTTTTTCATGGCTCAGTCTCCGCCGCTTCAGATCAGCGTATAGCCGCCGGAGCTGCCGCCTGTCTTGCCCATGGCCTTTTCCCAGGCTTTCTGACTCTTAGGCCCCCATGCTCCGTCCACGGCGATGTTGTAGCCCTTGTTCCTCAGCTCCCGCTGCACCACCTTTGCGTCTCTCCCGTCTGGCGCGGTATTCGGGTAATACGACCGCGATGAGCCGCCGCTCCCCGCCGCGCTCTTTGAAGCCGCGCCGCCGGTCAGGGTATAGTACTGCTCTGCGCTGATAAGTCCCATGCCGTAGGCCGCCGCAGGATTTAAAGCGATCCAGTAGTTTTTCATCTGTTTTGCCGTCTCATCACCGTAGAGCGCGGCATAGCCTGAAAAATCGCCGTATTTTGCCCGCGCCGCCGCCTCGCTCTGGCTGCGCTGATAGCTGCGTTCGCGTTCGCTCTCCGCCTGTTCCCGTTCATCCTGCTCACGCTGGTATTCGAATTTGCGTTCCTCGTTGTAGCTGTCGAGCGCGTCGGAATACTCCCTGTACTCTCTGTCCCTGAGCTCGCTGAGCATGTCATAGCGTCCGCGCAGGGCATCTCCCTCATCCTGATACCTGCTGTAGGCAAGGCTGTAGAGCTCCGGCACAATGTCTCCGAGCTGCTGAAGATAAGCGTCATACTGCTGCTGTCCCGCGCTTTCGGCATAGCTTGAGCCATAGCCGCCGGTCAGCGCCGAGGCCTGCCCCACGGTATCTCTCATGGCGAGGCGGCCGCGGCGCGTGTAATCGTCCTTATACCGCTGATAGAGCCCGTCTTTATCGGGATCATACCTGAACGCCGGTCTGGAGCTTATCGCGTCGTATGTCTCTCTGAGCTCGCGGTCATAGCTCCCGGCGTACTCCGGCTTTTTCCCTTCCGCGTTCCGTATGCCGCTGCGGCTGTCATGGTTCCCGCCTCTGAGTCTTTTTTCTTCGTCTGTCAATGCTTTTCCTCCCGTGTTGTTATTCGCGCAGTTTTTTTGCGCTGTCTCATCCTCCGGTACGCCATGCGCCGCCGGTCCGGCACATCGGCACTGCGGCATGCCACGCCCCCTGACGATATATGTACGGCACCGCGCCTTTTTCCTCTCCTCCGGCCGCTATGCGCATAACGCCCGGCACCGGTTTTATATGTATGTCAAAGCCGGGGCTGCCGTATAGCCAGTCGTCCCGGCTGAAAAGATAGTATGTCGTCCCGGCCTCGACCGGCAGCGAAAAAGAATAATCTCTGTTCTCTTTTCCGCCGCTGGCCTCTGCCAGCACATCAGAGCACGGCATGCCGGAGGCGCCGTCGAGATACGGCGCAAGGCCAAGCCAGCCGCGCAGGCAATCCATGTTCCCCGCCGTGTCGGAGGTGCTGAAATATACAAGTCCGCTCGCCGCAAAGCTCAGCTCCAGAAGGCACACGCCGCTTTCTCCGGGTGATGCGGAGTGCACGGTCTCCTCCGTGATGCCGTAATACTCCGCGCGCTCGGTTATGGCAAAACGCCGCTCTGCCGGGCATGTGACGCTCACACCGGCCCTGCCCGTGCCGCCGCAGTATATCTCCGACGCGACGACCCACAGATAATAATCGTTCCGGTCTTCCACCGCATATGTCAGGCTGAAGCTTTCGCCTTCCGCGCCGCTCTGCGCAAGTATGGTCCCCTCGGGCACTCCGGTATCAAGATCTATCTCCGCGCTGTCGCTGATATAGCCGCGCAGCTGGGGTATCCCGGCTGAATCCTCTGACGCTGCCGCCGAGAATTTCGCTTCGCCCCTGTACCGGAAGCTCAGCTTTCTCCGGCTTATGCTGTAGCGGCTGAACTCCGTTTTATACTGCCTGCTGCCGGTGATCCCGGCGTCCTCCGCCGTCTCTATGAGCGTATAGCCGCCGGACGGCGCGCCGGGCGGGACGATGTGGATGACCGTGCTGAACGCCGTCGTACGCGGCGCGGATGAAGCCCAGTTTCTGGTGATAAGATAATACGTCCTGCCCGCCTCAACGGAACATGAGATGCTGTAGTCGGGAGATTCATATGGCTCCGTGCCTCCGGCCGCTGCAGCTATATATCCGTCCATCGTGCCATAGTGGTTATCAAGGCTGTCATGGGTGCTCAGGTAAGCTCTGATGCATTGATAATCGTCGATGACGGACCCGCTTGTATAAAACTGCGCTGTGCCGGGATGGGCAAAGCTGAGCTTGAGCACGCTGTATTTTGCCTCTCCAAGCGAAACTTCGCGCGAGACCGCGCTGTCTATGAGCATGTATTCCGCGCTGTCTCCCACCGTCCAGACCACGCTCGGCGGGACTATGCTGAAGGACACCGTTCCGGTGGCCGTTCCCGCACTGAACAGCGCAAAGACGTAATAGATCTTTCCCTTTTCCAGCTTTATAAGACTCTGCGAGCCGTCGGCGCTGAATTCCTGATCCACGTTCATCGGGCGCCCCGTAGCGCTGTCGATGTTAGGGCTGTCAGAAAACCACAGTCTCGACAGTCCTCCGCTGTCTGCGCTGCTCACGGTTATATCCGCCTGCGCCGAGTACGCAAAGCTCAGCTTCATGCGCCCCACCTGATATGTCCCCATGCTCATGGAAAAGGAGCGGCTGCTCTGCGCAATATTCAGGCTCGCACCCTTGTCCACAGCGGTGTAGCACCAGCTCGTCGGCGTGATAGAAACGGTAATCTCGCTCTCGATATAACCCGCGCTGTGTATAACCGTCCACAAATAATAGGTCACGCCCGGCTCTGCCCGAAAGTCAAAGCCAAAGCTTGCCCCGCCCTCCGATCTGGCAAGCACCGTTCCGGCCGGCATCCCGTTCACCGTGTCAAAGCCCGTTCCGGCCGTGAGATAGCCGTCCATGCGCAGGCCGCTGTCCTCCCCGGTTTTTCTCGCGGCGGTGAAGCTCACGCTGCCTCCGCCGGAAAAGCTCACCGCCGTATAGCTCGCGGTGCGCTCCCGGCGGGTCATGTCGAAGCTCTGCTGCGCATATACGCCGGAATATGAGCCCGATGCAATGAGCATATACCCGCTCCCCGTCTCTCCGCCGCTGCCGCCCGTATCCGAAAAGCCGCCGGTCAGCGCCGGTGTTTTCGTGCCGGTCTGCCACGTCTTGTTCCAGTTGCCGGTCGCATAGTGATATATCTGGTTGCTGCCGTAGCCTGTATATGTCACGGAGGAGCTGAACCAGAAGTACAGCATTGCGGGCTTTCCCGTGAGCGCCGGGAAGCTGAAGCTCAGATAATTGCCCACGTTGCTCGCCTCAAACGAGACCGGCCCCGCAAACGCCTCGCTGCCGAGGGGCGCGGCGGCGGTCTCCGCGCTGCCGCCGTCCGTCGGGTCAAAGGTATAGAGATAGCAGTACGCTTCCGACGGGTTGCCGGAGGAATTGGGGTTGACAAAGTTTGTGGAGACGGCAAAGGCGTCTATTCCCGTGTCTCCGCTGCCGTAATTCACCTGCACACGGTATACGACCGCAAGGCCGTCGTTTGACACATAGTCCGCGCCTGCCGCGGCGCTGCCCGTGTACTTCCACGCGCCCCACCTGTATTCTCCCGCATCGGAGTCGTAATACCGTGCGCATTTCTGTATTCTGCCGAAGTATCCCATAGTCTCTCACCTCACGCGTCCGTCAGATAGAAATATAGCTGGCCCTCCACAGGCTCGCTCACCGCCTCGCCGGGCAGCGCGGTGCCATAGGAATTTTCGGACAGCACCAGCATCCCCGCATAGAGCCGCCATGCATCCGGCATCTGCACCGCGTTCGAGGCAGTCGGCGCCATTCCGAAGCCGAGCGCCGTGCCGTCGGCGTTGAATTTCATTGCCCACTGTTGGTGATAGAAGCGCAGCGTGTACTCGCTGCGGCTCCCGACAGCGTCGGAGACCGTGAGGCGCAGTGTATAGCTGTCTCCGGTCAGGCCGCCGCCGAGCACCGCAGGCGCAGCCCACTCATTCGACCATACTCCGCTCTCAAAGCCTGTGAGCTCCGTGTCCGCGCTCCACTCACCTCCCGTTGGCCGTATGCTGACGCTGACTGAGGCGCTGTTTTTTGAATTTAGCGGAGTAAAGTTCAGCACCGCTTTCAGCCTGTAGTATTCTCCGCTCTCATCCGACACACCCGCGGCAGTGCATCTCACCGCCGTTATCCCGCTCAATGACGGCGGAACATACGGCAGCATCGTCACGGCTGCGCTGACGCTGCCCTCGCGCCCCCGGCTGTCGGTCACAGCGCACGTGAGAGTGCAGTCGGCGGGCAGCACACCCGTGTCGACAGGACTTGACTGCCCGGTGACCGTGCGCCCCTTATACCGGAGCGTATATCCGTTGACCGTGGCTCCGGCGCAGGCCGCAAGGCTTATTTTACTCATATCAAAGCTCACCCGCGCCCGGCTCACGCCGGCGATAAATTCGGTGAAGCCGGAGGCGGCGCCGGTGTTGAGCACCTGCGCGAGCACCGCGCCCTCGTCCAGCACGGGGCGCATCCCGGCATCCGCCGTGAGAATGAAGCCCGCAGTATCCGGCTCTCCGGCGGCATCCGTGCACGATGCGTCCGCATAGCTCTGCACAGACACCGTGACCGGCAGGCTCAGCGCCGTTGTGTCATTTTCCATCCACGCTCTCGGGCAGGTGTATGACAGCGACGCGGCAAATGCCTCCGACACGGCCAGAGTCTTGCCGCCGTATATGAAGCTCGCCTTATGCCAGCAGTCTCCCGCGCGGTTCATTATGAGCGATACGGCCCCGCCCGTATTCACCTGCGGCGACAGCGAGCTTATCGTGCTCCTTGGCCTTCTGTAGCTGCCCGAGAGCGTTATCAGAGGCGCCGTACAGTTCCATCCGCTGTAATACTCCGCCCCTGCCGTTGTCACGTAGACGAAGATGTAATACACCGTGTTCGGGCTCAGATTGAGTCCATCTGCCGTCAGCGTGCAGCAATAGCCGTTCGCTCCCGTATAGCTCATGCGGCCGGGCGTTGAATCCGGCGCAATGTTTCTGGCGTTTGCAAAGGCCGCCGCGCTCGTGCTTATTTTGAAGCCGAAGCTCTGCGTCCCCGCATTGCTGCCGTAATATATTCCCGACAGCGCTACCGATACCGCCGAGGCCCCGGCAGATCCGGTCGTAAGATCATAGCGCACGACATAGTTGTTGCTCCCTGTATAGCCGCCCCAGCCCGCGCCGGAGCCGAGGCTCACGCCGTTCTGAAAGAAATTGACGCCCATGGCTCATCCTCCCGTATATTTGATGCCGAGGCCTCCGTCGTCGATCAGCCTCCAGCCTCCGCCGAGCTGCAGCGCGCTCTCGACGGCGACGTTTGCAATGTGCAGCATGCCGTCAACGGAGTTGTACCAGCCGCGCTTGTATCCGTCTATCCAGAACTGCCAGCCTGTCGAAGTGTACAGTCCGAAAGTCTGTCCCGAGGCCAGCTCATAGTAGCTGAAGCCGTCGTCGCCGCGGCTCACCTCTCCCGTGAACTGTAGATTCTGCGATATTGCAATGCCCGTCACGGTGTCGCCCGTGTCCGGGTCCGTGACAAGTCCCCGGCGTATCTCGCCATCGATGTCCGTGACGTAGGCCTGCAGCAGGGACAGCCCGCTCTGGTTCGACTCTATGCGCGCATCATAGCCGTAGCTCTCGACGACGCCGCGTGCGGTATTTGCGATCTGGCTTTCTATGTTTTCCGTAAATGTGCCGAACTCCGAGCGGGCGAGATATTTCCCGCCAAGCGCGTTGATCTGCTCGTCGGCATAGCGCTTCTGCTCCTCGCCGCTCGCCTCTATGTCTCCGCTCAGCCCGTCGGCGGTTTTTATGATAAGCTGGCGCAGTCCGGCGGCGTTTTTGCGTATGGCCGCTATCTCCTGCGCGGCATCTCCGCCTGTCTTATATACGCGCCGTCCGTCCTTCGTCACCTGCACGGACGCCGTGCTCTGCGCCGCCGGTGCCTCGGCGGCGGAATTGAGCTGACCCGCCATACGCACAAGATAGGCGCGCAGCGCCGCTATCTGCTGCGCCGGCGGACCCGCAAGTATCGGCGGAAGGTCAAGCATCGTCCTCACCCCCCGGTCAGCTCCCGCGTGACCGAGAGCAGCTTTATATCTCCGCGCCCCTGCATACGCACGCGCACATGGTCGCAGCGGTGCAGCCGCAGCGGGAGCTCCGCAGTCCCGGCGTGCGTGAGCCGTATCCGTCCGGCATACTCCCACATGCCGGAGGAATCGTACTCTATCCACAGCTCCAGCACAGCCTCCGTGTCCATCCATGCACGCACGGAAAGCCGGCTCAGATATTTATGTCCCGGATATTCGCAGCACAGCATCCCCGTCTCCGCCGACCAGTCTACATCCCCTTCAAGCGTTCCGGCCGTGCCGTTGAGCGCGTAGATGGTGCTGCCCGCAAGGCAGAAAAGTTCTCCGTCCACTCTGGCAAACGCCGTGGCCCGCAGTCCGTCCTCATGCATCCACAGTCCCTTTGCGATGTCCAGAACGAAAAGCCCGCTCTCTCCCTGGGCGTTCAGCATGGAGATATAGTATCTCTGTCCGAACGCTCCTGCCACGGCGGCACTGTAGCGCTCCTCGCCCAGCGCGGCGGATACGCTCTCCGGAAATCCGCCCTGATAGGCGCATATATCGCTGACGGATTTGTAATAGAGCGTCTCATTCACGACGCACAGGCTTTTCGCACTGCCCTTCTGCACGCCCCGGCACACGGTCTCGCTGACCTGATGCGCGCCCTCTGACGATATGGACACACGGTGGATGCAGTTTTCCTTGAAGAAAAGCGGTGTTCCCAGGTAGTTGACCGCCCCTGTCCACACGCCGTCCGAACCGACGGACGCGCGCCACGAGTCGGTCGAGAGGCCCATGTACTGGCTCCAGTTTTTGAAATCTCCCAGAGCGCAGCAATACAGCTCGTTGATATTCTTTTTCCCGTCATTTCCGTAGCGGCAGCCCCAGAGCCGGTTCCCGCACTGGCACACGTAGTCCATGTCCGGCACCCCGCGCACAAGACTTATGCTGCCGTTCTGCTGTGTAAAGCCGTTCACCGGCTCTGCGGCCACGACTATCCAGTCGCTTTCGGCGTCCTCAAAACCCGGTGCGGTACCGGCCGAGCCGCCAAGCGCGTATATTATCTTCGATCCGTTTGCCGCTGCGGCTGCGCTCCCGGAAAGCTCCGCACCGTCGTATATTGAGAATTTTGACGGTATCTGCCCCTGTGTGTCAAAGCTGAGCTTCAGATACACGCTCTCTATGTCCGTCCACATCTCCGATGCGGCGTTCCACCGGCGCAGTACATGCTCTGAGGTATCTATCCAACAGTCGCCGTCGGCCGGATCTGACGGCTCCGTACCGCTCTCCTCCGCCGCCGGATATTCCTCGCCGAGGATGCTACACATGCTGTATCTGATCTTTCCCGTATAGCTACATTCCGCGTCCATATGGCCGTGATCGGTGGGATCGGCGGTGTTGTAGTAGAGCTTGTCGGGAAAAATACAGATATACGCCCCCATGCTCACGAGCTGCTTTTCCCCGTCCGTTATTCCGGTCAGCTCCGTGGCTCTGCCGTTATAGTAAAGCGTCCCGGCATCGATATAGGCCAGTGCGTCCTTTTCGATCATGCCCTGCGCCTTTGCAAGTTCCTTATAAATACTGCGCCTGCGGCGAACGCTCAGCAGCGGATAGAGCTCACAGCTGAGATTTGCCGTTTCGTAAAACGCGCCGTCGGACGTTCTCAGCCGGTGCTCATAGCCCCGGAAGGCGCTCAAGGTCCGGCGCTGTACACTTTTCTTTATCAGTCTGGGATATAGCAAAGCAGCTCCTCCTCGTGCTCAGTAGTATTTTCTCTTTCCGCCCAGCGGCATGTGAGTGCGGTTATAATAGTTGACAAAGGCGGACCACGCCGCGGCATACATCGCGTTTGAATTGTTGAAGCGCTCAAATTCGCCGTTGGCATAGTCCATCTGCGCCTCTAAAAAGCGCAGATAGACCTCGTCGTAGGGTGCGGGGATGAGAAGCACGGTGTCCGGGTCGCTCTCCTGCGTATATGCTTCAAATCTCACCCACTCCCCGCCCTCATGCGTATTTATGATCTCCGCGGTCACAGTGCCGTCCAGCGCGGACAGCCAGCTCAGCTTCTGGATATGGCTGAAGCTGTTGGGCCTGAGGGAATCCGTCCGCGCAATAGCTTCCGTGAGAGTCATAGTCTCAGTCGGAGGCGCGCTTTGCGTCCTCAAATTCCATGATCGTCTCGAGCATCATCTCGCGGTCGCGCAGCACCTCGGCCACGCATTCGGGGACCTCTACCTCAACGCCGCGCTTGATGAGCCAGGTGCGCTCATTGACGCCGACGAATACGTCCTCCTGATCACGGCGTTCCTTGGGGAGCCTGATCTTTATAAGCTTTTCGCCGTTTGCATCTGTCTTGACTGCCATATCGTCTCTCCTTTCTCTCAGTTGGCCTTTGCGCTTGCGGAAAAGCGCTTAGATACGGACTCTATGCGCACGATGTAATTTTCGATAAGCAGCTCTGCGGTCTTTATGGCCTTCCAGCCGACGCTCGAGCGCTGATCCAGCGGGTCTGCCGCGCCGGATGAGCCGCGCTGCTTGACGATGATCTCAAGCCCGCCGCCATTGACCTCGGTCACGCCGTATGCGCCGTCGCCGAGGATGAGCGTACCGAACACGGCAAGTCCGTCAGCGCCGCCCTCGCCCGGGGCTATGAGCGCGTCGTCGGCCACGGTGCCGAAGTCGGTGGATTCGACGATGATGGTGCTCGCCGTATTGTCCGTGACCTTTGCGCGCACGCCGTTTATGTTGATATAACGGCCTATGAGTTCGTCCGCGGTGACGCTGCCGCCGTCGAAGGAAATGCTGGTGACCGCGCCGGTATAGCCGCCGCTCTTATTCACCCTCAGGCAGCGGGCGTCGGAGGCAAGATCGTCGCCGGCATAGATCTTGGCTTCCGTACTCTGCACGAAGCGCACGCCCGCGATCTCGCCGATCTCGCCCTCATAAAGATTTTCGGGCTGGGCGTATTTATGCGCGTCGACCCACTCGCTGTCGCGCATGAGGTCGTAGGCTACATAGGGGTGAATTATGCCGACATACTTGCCGTTTATGGCAGGCGCATTCTGTGCGCGCAGCTTGGCGACAGCGCGCTGGATGAGCTCCACCGTGATCTGGCATCCGGCGTCAAGCTCCGAGCGCTTTTTCACCTCGCTGCTGCCGGATGCGCTCACCTTATCGGCATACATGACGTTCGTGCCGCTCTGAATGACGTTTCTCACAACGGTGTCGAGCGTTGCACCGGCCTGACGGCCAAGGAGCTTCGCCGATTCAAGGATGGTGTTGTCAAGCGCGGTCAGCTCAAGCATGTCCGACTGGGTGATATAGTCGCCGTACTGGGATACGGCGGCGCTGACGGTGCTGACGGACAGCTGCTTGCCGTCCGGGGTAACGCCCTCGGTGAGCGGTGTTGTAGCCTTGGCGAGCGGTGCGAATTTACGGAATTCTATCACCTTGCCGCCGTTTGCCGGTATGGGGCGCTTCTGGCCGAACTGGTCGTGCACAAGATTTGCCTGCGCCTCATCAATGAGGGTCATGTCATAAAAGGTCTTCATTTCAGCGGACAGTCCGTCAGCGCCGGTGGTCTGCACATTGTCCGCAAAAAGCTGGATATCGTAGTTCATATGCTCTCCTTATAAATTTGTTGTGTTGTCAGAAGCTTATCTTTTCTCCGCTCTGCACGCGGCGGATTATCTCCTGCCGCGCGTTCTTCGACATATGCGCAACGTCGTTTCTGACGACGGCGCTGCTGCCGCCGGACAGTCCGCTCTCCCTCGGGCGGGCCGCGCCGGAGAGGATGCGCCTTGTGATCTTTTCCTCCATATCCTCCGCGGCGGCGCGCATGATGGCATCCCGGTTGGCAAGCTCATAAGCCGCTCTCACGGTCGCGCCGCTTTTCAGCAGCTCTCTGAACTGCGGGTTGGCAAGCTCGCCGGAAAGGTCGAAGCCGGGGTATGTTCCGCGTAAATGCGCGGCCTGCTGCATCCACCGGCTGTAGAGGCGGGAGGCTTTTTCTCTTCTTGCGCTCTCCCCGGCCTCAGCCGTCTCCCCGGAATTCTCCTGTCCTATCGCCTTTGCCAGCGCCTCGGTGTCGCCGTGCTCAATGCCAGACCTCTGTTCAAGCGCCTCCAGCGCCGGGGCAAGGGTCTTCATCTTTCTTACCGTATCCTCGCTGCCCCTGAGGCGCTGTTTTATGATGCTCTGAACGCTGGCGTTGTACTCGTCCCTGAACTCGCCCTCAATAAGCTCTCTGAATTTCCGGCCGCGTGCTGCGGCCTCTGCCTGCTCCCCGGCGGCGGGAGCTATATGATCGCCCGAAGCATGCTTCCCGGCGGCGGAAGCGTCTGCGCCCGATCCCCGTCCGTTGTCCCCGGCGGCAAAAAGCTGGACATCGTAAACTGTTTTTTCTTTCATTCTCTGTGTATCTCCTCTCTGCCGTCCGAGACGCGGCATTTAAGAATAATAAAACTGTATATTTTCCGGGAAATTTTCCGCAAGCAGTTCAAAGCCCGCTCTGACGAGCCCGGATGCCCCGTCAAGCTCTCCGGCGTACTCCGGCTTTGCCTCCATACATATGAAAGCCTGTCCCTTTACTGCCGTTATCTGCGGCGCGCGTTCAAGTCCGCCGCACTCATAGAGCCGCCCCGTGTAGCCTATGACCGCCCATGTGAGCGCCGACGCAGCGGCGCATACGGGGTCTCTGCCGCTTTCCGCCGCATATGCATGCCCCTCCAGCTCAAGCCGCAGCTTTGTACCGCGCCGTATCAGCTCCGCCCTTATCATGACGGCACCGGCGCTTCCGCCGCGCGCTCACGGGCAGTTCGCGTCACGCTGCTCTCCCCGGCACCCCGCGCCGCCGGTTTTGCCGCCGGCCTTGCCCCGCCTGCACCGTACCGCGCCTCAAGGCTCTCCGCAAGCCCCTCGTCGCCCATTGCCCGCGCAAGCTCCAGCGCAGTCTGCTGCGCCTCCCTCAGTCTCTGCGCAAGCCGCGCGTTCTCCGCGATCTTCGACACGACGAAGTCCTTTCTGTCAAAGTCCATCATGTCGATGCACGCGAGCGCCGAATCGGCGCGGTCCGGGTCGAAAAAGCCGGCGGCATAGAATTGCAGCGCCAGCTCGTTCTGGCTCATGCGCGAATAGGGAGACGCCTTTACCGGAGTGACCGTCACGTCGAATTCCGGCAGGCGGCAGCCCATGCCGTAATCCGGCATGCCGGCCGGTCCGCCGAGCTTCTGCGCCGCAAGCCCGGCATTTGAGTAGCGTATGAACCTCATGCCGCCGTTTTCCCCCATTATGCGGAAATATCTCGGCACATCGTAAAACTGCCGTATGAGCTCTATGACCATGAGCACGACCTTTCTGTAGGCCCTGTATGCGGCCTTGCTGCCGTCGCGGGACAGCTTGCTGCCCGCCTCCTGCATGGCGGCGATAGCCGAGGCCGCGGTAGCGCCGCCCGTCGTGCCGCCGGAGGATACGTCGCGGTTGCCGGTCGTCTCCTTAAGCTCGTCGATCTTGTTGTTGATGACCGTGACGTATATGCCGTCCAGGCTGCTGCCGCGCACCGGCAGTATGCTGTCCTGTCCGAGCGAGCCGTCTACATGCACAAAATCCTTTGTCAGGTCGCCGTACTCGGCCTCGTTCACACTGCCGTCGTTGCGGATGAAATGACGCGGTTTGCAGTTGAAGAGCATGTTCTGCATGATTGCCTGATCTCCGCGGTCTATATACTCCTGCGTGTTCTTGCCGACGTCGACATAGCCGAAGCCGCAGGGCGTGCCCTTGCTGCGGAACATCGGGTCAAATACGAACGGATACAGTCCGTGCTCATACCAGCCGGTCTCTGCCGGGGCCCGGCGGAGAATATTGCCGCCGTCATCCACAACGGGCTCTGTCTCGTTCTCGGTGGCGAAAAGCGGCTCATCCTGTCCGGCCACGAATTTGCAGTAGTGCAGCACATTGCGCCCGCCCTGCCGCCTTTTGTAGTACCAGTCGATCACGACGCTCTTCCCGGTCGTATCCACGCTGTCGTCGTAGACATACTTTGCCGCGTCCAGCACGGCCCCGCCGAGCTTTCCGTCAAGCTGCGGATACTCCGCCGCAAGCAGATCGTTGTCGCGCAGGCTCACGTAGAAGAGATTGCGGCTGTGCTGTATGTCGGTGACGCCGCTTTCCCAGAAGAGGTTTATGATATCCGTCTGCACGATGTCTATATCGCCCAGGCCATTGAGCTTCCCGGCATCCCAGAACACTCCGTATACGCCCGTCCCGGCGATGAGCTTATCGTCCATAACGCCGGAATAGACGCTCTCGAAGTCACACTCGTCAAGAACGACCGGCACCACGGCTGAGAGCATTTCCGCCTCGGCGACGTCGCCCTCCTCGCGCGGCAGTATGCTTGCCGACGGGAACGCGTCCATCGCGTCGGCGTGCTTGTTTGCGATGGCGTTGAAAAGCCACGCGCTCGCAGGCTCGATCTGCTCCTTCTTCGTCTTTCTCAGGCACTCCCACTGCCGCAGCTTGTACCACTGCTGATCGTCTACTATGCGCTTTTCAAGATTTGCCTTGCCCGCGCGGTATTTGAGGAGCGTTGCATAGGCCGCGCGTATCTCATCCGGGCCTATCGCACGGCGCGGCGCTTCCTGCCCGGATACTGCCGGGTCTTCGGATAGATTTCTGTCAGTCATTTATGATCTCCATTCTTTTCATCGGGCTTTTTGCTCCAAGGCCGGCGCCGTCTATGTCCAGCAGGAGCCTGAGCTTTCCGCTCTCTCCCGCTCCCGCAGCGCTGAGCCTCGGCTTTATTGGCCTGGACATCAGGAAATAGCGTGTCTCGTCGGCGATATGATCCTCTCCGCCGCTGTCGAGATCCTCCACGCGCTGCGCGTCATATTGCAGCAGAGGGATCGTCCTGATAAACGCCGCGCAGTTTCTGAACACGTACATCATCGGGTATCCGTTCTCGTCAAAGGCAAAGCGGTAGTGCAGCTGCATCCAGCCCGGTATGCGCGCATGGTCCCCGGGTGAAAAATATATTCCCCGGCGCGCAGCACAGTCAGCTATGCTCTCGCCGGACGAGCCGTCCCATATTGCCGGATCGGCAACGCCCGTGATGTGCTTTCCTTTCAGCCAGCGGTGCTCGCTCTCTGTGCGGGCTATCTCGCCGAACACCCTGTCCGGCGTCCAGCGCACGCCCTCGTTCGGCGCGGCGGTGCAGCCGTACATCTCAAGTATCCGGTAGACGACGCCGTCATAGTCGACCGCCCACCAGCCGCAGGAGAACGGGCGGTTGTAGCCCCAGTCGAACGAGCGGTATATTCTCCAGTCCTCCGGCACCTCGAACGGTTCTATGACGTGCGTCCACTGCCTGTCGGCGTAGTGCTCACGCCTGTCCCGGAAGTCCTCGAAGAACTGCCCCATGTGCACATCCCACGCGCCCTCCAGCCATGCCTCCCTCAGCTTCGGCGGCAGCGCTTCAAGCTGCTTTATGTAGTCCGGCTGGGCGCGCATCAGCGCTTTGTTGTCGCGCACTCCCGCCTGAATGAAGCTGTACTCCTCCGCGTTCTCTCCGTCTCTGTAATGCCTGTCGACAAAAAGGCGCTTGACCCACTGGTGGCCGACGCCGCCCGGATTACAGGTGATGCAGCAGCGCTTTGGAATTCCGTCTGCCGCTCCCCGCACGCAGGCTGACAGCACGCGGAACTGCTCCTCGGTGAGCTGTGTCGCCTCGTCGATATACATGACGTCGCACTCCGTCCCCTGAAAATTCAGCAGATCCCTGTCGTTCGAGCAGTAGCGGAATATGATGCGGCTGCCGTTCGGCAGCGATATCTCCTTGCGCGTGTCGTTATAGCGGTAGCAGCCTTTCGGCAGCAGCTGCATGAAGGGTTTGATGTGGTTTGCGTAGAGTTCGGGATAGCTTCGGCGGATTATCATCTGCGTTATGCCGGGATACCTTGCCGCCATCAGCAGCGCATTCACTCTGACGGCCCAGCTCTTCCCGCCGCCGCGTGCGCCGCCGTATGCCACGTATTTATGCGTGTCTGCAAAGAAAAGCTTCTGCTTCTCGTTCGGCTCGGGGATGTTTATCACGTACATCAGCCGTCATTGCCTGCGGGCGGTGCGCCGCCCTCGATGCGTATCAGCACGCCCCCGTCCCCGTCCTTTGCGGCTCCGGGCGGCTCGTCAATGAGGTCCTTGAGATCCTTGAGCGCCCCGGTTATGTGCCTGAGTATCTTCGGGTCATGCTCCGCCTCGTCTATAGTCCTGCCGATGAGCTCTGCCGTCGCATCGGTCATATCCATGAACCGCCGGCAGCGCTCCGTTCCGGCGTCCTTACTGTTCTTTTTGCTGTCCATCTTTTTTGCGGTCCTGCTTCTCACCCCTCTCAGTCGTATTTGCTCCAGAGCATTTTTGCTATCCTGCACTTTTCCCAATCCCCGCAGCAGTAGCGCGTCTTGTACTTCTCCGCGCTGCCCGCAAAGGCGTTGTGGATGCTACTGTTGTCCTCCACGCCCTCGCAGTAGATCATGTTTCTCTCCTCTGCCCGGTAAAACGGGCACTGCGCCTCATAACTGACCGTATGTCTTCCCACCTTGCCGCCTCCTCTGTGCGCCGGGCTCAGAGCCGCCATCCTCCGACCACAGCCAGTGAGGCAGCATGGGTGTGTCTCCCGTCTCCGTCCCGTCGCTCTCATCCCCAACGGGATAGCCGAATAGCCGGGAGGCGCGTATGTATGCCGCATCCCTTAACTGAGTCAAAGCATCCTCCGCCCGCTTTTTTGTCACGTTTTGTGACTTGAATACTGTGAAAAAACCACCGGTGCGTAACCGCAGCACGCCGCCGGTATTCTCATTCATATCAGTCACGTCCTGTGACAATCGCAGTATAGCATTGAGGTTAAGCAAAGTCAATCCCCGCGTCTGATATTTTGTGGAAAAATTTTATACTTTACAAATATCACGTTTTGTGATATTTTTCTTTATGAAAGGGTGGGATATCGCGTCATGTCATATTTCAGCGATACATTGATACATCTGCGCAGGAAAGCCGGACTTTCCCAGCAGCAGCTGGCGGACGGTCTTGGCCTCTCACGCAGCGCGATCGGGATGTATGAGACCGGCAAGCGTGAGCCGGACATGGAAACACTGCGCATGTTCTCGGAATTTTTCGGTGTCGACATGAACACTCTCACCTCGCCGCAGACCGCGCAGGACGCGGAGCTGGCCGAGCTTCTGGAGACGCTGCGCAGGCGCGACGATATGCGCATGCTCTTCAAGCTTGCGAAAGACGCCACGCCCGACGATGTGCGCAAGGCTGCGAAGATCATCGAGGCGCTGCACAATGATTGATTACTATGTGCGCCTCATTGCGCTGCCCGTCCGGGTCGAAGGCGTGACCGTGCCGAACTCTGACGGCAGCTTCAGCATATATATAAACTCCGTCCTGTCCGAGCAGAAGCGCAGCGCCGTGCTGGAGCATGAGCTCAGGCATATAAGGGCGGAGCATTTTTATCTTGACATGCCGGTGGAGAATATGGAGCGGCAGGCCTGCGGCGAGCCGCTGAATATCGCGCTGCACCCTCCGGCCGGGACGATCGCGCACTTTCCCTCGGAGGCCGCGCTCGCCTCATATGTTGGGCGTCTTGCGGCGCAGTCGGGCAAAAAGCTTTAAGTCCGCGCCGCACCGTACTGATATTCTGCTATATATGAAAAGATCAGGCATCCGAACGGATGCCTGATCTTATTGCCGTATCTTATCACGCCTTGACGCTGCCGTCGGGATTGAACAGGGGCAGCTTTGCAAGATAAATTATGTCGCTGCGTTCCGCTGCGTCGCCTTCTGCAAGCGGCGCCATACGTCCCGCCACGATGCCGCCGCACTCCGTCACGAGAGTTTCGAGCGCGTGGAGAGATTCGCCGGTGGAGATAACGTCGTCCACGAGCAGCATGCGCTTGCCGCGGATGAGCTTGGCGTCCTCGGTGTCGAGCACAAGGTGCTGCACGCCCATTGTCGTGATCGACCTCACGTCCACGGAAAAAATGCCCTGCATGTAGGCCTTTGCGCCCTTGCGGGCTACAAAGTATTTGTTTGCGCCGCTCTGGCGCGCCATTTCATAGATAAGGGGTATAGCCTTTGCCTCGGGTGCGATAAGGTAGTCGTACTCAGGGGCTCGCTCAAGAAGCTCGGATGCACAGTGGACAGTCAGCTCAACGTCGCCGAACATGACGAAAGCGCCGATATACAGATCGTCAGTCACTCTACAGATCGGCAGTTCGCGTTTTAAGCCGGCTACGTCCATCTCGTAAGTCATTTTTTCTTCCTCCTAAGAAGTATGTCTATGTATTTTTTGCATAAGAGATTTTTAACACGCTTATTTTACAGTAAACTTCGGAAAAATCAAGGTGTAATTGTAAAAAAGTCTGTAAAAAAGCAAAGCCTGCGCCGCATAATGCGGCATCAGCGGTTTTCTGAGGGTTCTGTGCGGCGCTGCCTCCGGCAAAACGCAACAAAGGACTGCATGTTGCCATGCAGTCCCTCGTTGTTGGGAGAAAAGAGAGGTTAGGAGTAGAAAAGTAGCAAATTAATTACTTTGCCGCGCTGCCTGTGCCCGTTTCGGGCTTGGCCTCGTCGAAGGTTATGGTGAGCGTCATGCTCTCACCTGCGCGGTAAAGCGTGATCTCGGTGGTGTCGCCCGCGGAGTAGTTCTTGACGGCGGATTTGAGATCCGAATAGCTCTGGATATCCTTGTCGCCAAGCTTTGTGATTATATCACCGGACTGTAATCCGGCGGCCTCTGCACAGCTGCCCTTCTCGGTATCCTTTACCATTGCGCCGAGCGGCCAGCCGTAGTAGTTGGCATACATTGAGTTGTAATCATTTCTGATGGTAACGCCCATATAGGCCTTACCGGTGACATAGCCCTTTGTGATAAGATCGTTGGCTATGGACGAAGCATCGTTTATCGGGATAGCAAAGCTCAGACCCTCAACGCCGCTCTCGCTGTATTTTGCGGTAACAACGCCTATCACTTCGCCCTTGCTGTTGTACACAGGGCCGCCGGAGTTGCCGGAGTTGACCGCTGCGTCAAACTGGAACATGTTGATCGACTCGCTGTTGGTGGAGGTGGAAATAAGTCTGTCGAGGGCGCTCACATAGCCGGTGGTCATAGAGAAATCAAGCTCACCGAGCGGATTGCCCACTGCGTATACGATGTCGCCTACCTTCATGCTGTCGCTGTCGCCGATGGTGGCGTGCGGCAGGTTCTCGCCGTCGATCTTCAATACCGCAACGTCGTTATCCTCTTCAAAGCCGACCACAGAAGCGGTGTACTTCGTGCCGTCATGGGTCATTACCGTAATGTCGGCATTGTTCTTGTACGCGGTCTCTATAACATGGTAGTTTGTAAGAATATAACCGTCGGCCGTGATGATGAAGCCGGAGCCGCTGACTGCGGCCGCGCTGCTCATGCCGAAGAAGTTTGTATAGGTGATCTCAGAGGAAATACCGACGACCTGCTGGCAGGCCAGATCGTAGACTTCCGAGGCTGCGAGTCCGGTCTGCACACTGCTCACCGTGCTCTCTCCGCTGCCGGCGGAGCTGTTCTGTGCGGTGGTGAGGACATTCTCGTTATCCTCGAGCGCGCTCACACGCGCCGTCATATCGTTGAGCTTGCTGTTCACACTGCCGCTTACTATCGCCGCGCCGCCAAGGCCGCCGAGTATGGCGCACACGAGGCACAGTGCGATGATCTTCGCCGTCGCGCCGCTGTGCTCCTTTTTGGGCTTCGGCTCTTTGACGGGCTTCTCGGGGGGAGTATAATATCTCGGAGGCACCGTGTTCTCGTCTGCGGGAACATAGTGCGCATCGGAATAGATCTTCTGGGTGTAACCGTTTTTGTAATGGTACTCGCCGTTGTCTCTGTCAGTGCTGCCGGTAAAGCCAGCCGGAGAATCGTTTATCCCTGCGGAGGCATCGGTCTCATTCCGGCTCTCATTGAGCCGTTCATCTTTTTCGCTGTTGTTTTCAGGCTCGTACATAATGTTACCTTCTTTTATTTGCGGAGGGCTTTTTGTTCCCTCTTTGTTTTTACGAGCATAATATAACGCGGATTTATGACCTTGTAATGAACAAAACCTCAAGAATTTATAAACTGACGTATACAAATTGTAAACGCGGCCTGAAAAGGTTTTAAGCTTTTCAGGCCGCGCGTTCATATCTTCTTCCCTCAGCTCAGCCATATCGCCGTCGGGCCGTCCGCTCCGCCGATGATCGCCGCAGAGCTTGAACGTGAGGCCGATGCCACCGTTCTTTCGCGTTCTTCCTCGGCATACTTCCGGCTCTCCGGGTCCGCCTCGCCGGCCGTGACCGGTACAATGTCCGTGTTTTCGGTTATCCATTTCATGCAGCGCTCTGCGTCCATCGGGATCGTCACATCCAGATAGTAGTTCATGCGCCGGGCATATCCTCCGTTCGAGCGCGGATCAATGCAGCTTATGGAAAAGCTCACATTGCTGAGCGTGTCATAGCTGTCCAGATCGAAGTCGAGCCAGATCTTTCCGATGCTGCTGTCCTCCACGTCGGGCAGAATGCATTCCCTGTAGAACTCTATTGCCTGCGCCGGAGTGAGGTCGAAGCTCTTCCCACTGTCATTTGTCGCGGCGGCATATATTTCGCTCCCGGTATTGTTGAAAAACGAGTCGAGGCTGCCCCATAGAACATTCTCCGCCTGTGCAATGTCATACCCGTCATCCGCCTCTATCCGCAGGCGGCTGCGTACACCCTCCGCGGAGTTCACGCATTCCACAAGCCTCGCAAAATCCGTGCCGCTTCCGGAATAATCCTGCTGGCGGTTGAGCCTGTACATGCGGCTCACGGTCTTCCCATCCCTGAGCTTATAGTTGATCCATATCTCGCCCGCGTCAGCATCCGCGTCGTTTTGGGCCTTATGCGAGATTATCTGCCTGTGTATGCCGGTCAGCGCGGCGATATTCTCAGGCTCTGCCAGCGTCGTCCCGTTGATGCTGTAGCCGGACACCGTGACGCTCTCCACCTCTCCGTTCTCCGGCACATAGCGCTCATATCCGGACAGGTCAAATTCCATGCAGGCCAGCATCACCGCAAGTATCGCAGCCGTCACGGCGAAGCCCTTCCAGCCGCGGTTGAATACGCGCAGCCCCTTCTGTATGAGCATTTCCGCGCCGAAGTATCCGATGAATGCGCCCGCTATGAGTATCGCCAGCACCAGCAGTGCAGCCCACAGCCCCGTTATGTAGCTGAAGAGCCATTCGTACACTGCAGCTGCAAGCACCAGGGCGCAGCCGAAAGACAGGCAGTATTTGAAAACCGGCTTGAGCACCGGAACGGCAACGATGTCGCCCGCATGCTCCATCCCGCGCTTTTTATAGATCAGCAGCGCACACACGGTGAGAACGAGCCCTGCCGCGCAGTAAACGCCCATGAGGCCGAGCCCGCGTATTTCAAACTCGCCCGTCAGGCAGTCGCTGCCGTCCGCAAGCTGGCCGTACACATAGTCTATACCCAGATTTGCTTCATCCATCACTGCGACCAGCGGCGAGAGCTTTTCAAAATATGTTCCCGCGCTGCTGAAGCCGTATATCACGCAGCTCATCACCGTTCTCACGGCCGCCTCCGCCAGATATACCGCGCCGTTGAGCACAAGGTACACGCACGGCATGACCGCAAGATTTCCCGTGAGCATCGCGCAAAACACCGCAAAGCCGTAAAATGCAATGTTGCCCATTACCGCGAAGGCCAGGAACGTCCATATTTTGCCGGCCGCAGCGGCGTTTCCGCTCACTATTGCCGCAGCTATGGCCGCCGTAAGCACGTCCGCCGTCAGCATCGGCACGATCCCGGTCAGAAACGCCGTGGCGAATGCCGTCTCCCGGCGTATCGGAAGCGCATTCACCATGCTGCACGCACGATTATTGTAAAGGTAGGCGAACATGGCCATCGCCGCTGCCGCGCCGAATACTGCCGACAGAAGCACCGCGCCCCTGCCCGCGCTGAGTATATGCATGCTCACCGCATTTACACGCCATACGTCTCCGTCCGCCGCTTTTCTCAGATACTCCGGCAGCTGCGCCGGCAGTTCAAGCAGCAGCACCGCAAAATATGTTGTCCACAGCGGCCAGCAGCGTTTCAGATAGCCGCGGCACAGCCCCCAGTTAAATAACGATGTCTTTTGCTTCACTGTCAGCACCTCCCAGCTCATATATGAATATCTCTTCGAGAGTCAGCGGCACGAAATCCATGAAAAGCGGATCTGCTGCGGCAATGATATTCGTCAGTTCCTCGGTCCTGCCCCGTACTATGAGCTGCTGCAGCCGCCCGGTCGACGTGCTGTGCAGCACCTCTATCCCCTCGGGCAGCTTTCCGCCGTCGGGCAGCGCGAGCTGTACCTTGACCATGTTGTCCTGAAGCTCGCTCAGCGAGCGCTCCGTCGTCATTTTCCCGTGATTCACTATACCCACATGGTCGCAGACATCCTCAAGCTCCCTGAGATTGTGCGATGATACGACGACCGTCGTGCCGTTCTCTGCTACCTCGCTCATCAGAAGCCCCCACACCTGCCTGCGCATCACGGGATCGAGTCCGTCCACCGGTTCGTCGAGTATCACGATGTCCGGGCATTGTGCGAGAGCCAGCCAGAACGCAGCCTGCTTCTGCATGCCCTTGCTGAGCTTGCGCATGGTTCTGTTGGCGTCCAGCCCGAAGGCCGCGCCAAGCTTTTCAAAGCGTTCCATTGAGAAGCGCGGATATACGCCGCTGTAGAAAACCGCCATATCCTTTATACGCGCCTGCGTGAAGTAAAATATTTCGTCCGGTATATAGGCAATGCGTCCTTTAAGCTCCGGGTTTTCATATACCGGCTCGCCGTCTATCAGCACCTCGCCCGAGTCCTGCCGGTAAATGCCCGCCATATGGCGGATCGCCGTGGATTTGCCCGCGCCGTTCGGCCCGACAAGGCCGTACACCGCGCCCTTCGGCACATTCATGTTCAGTCCGTCGAGCGCGCGGAAGCCGTCAAAGCTCTTCACGAGTTCCCTTACTTCAATCATTATTCTCTCCGCCTCCTTTTATGATCTCCGTGAGCCTGTCCTCACCCACGCCTAGAGCCTTCAGCTCCTGCACAAGACCGGAAAACTCGTCCTCAAGCTCCTTTATGTGCCGTTTCATCGCCGCTTCATTCAGACTGACAAAGCTGCCCTTTCCCGGCACCGAGACGATATAGCCTTCCGACTCAAGCTCTCTGTATGCACGCTGTATCGTGTTCGGGTTTATCGCCAGCTTCGCGGCAAGCTCGCGCACGGACGGCATTTTATAGTCCGGCGGGAGCGCCCCGGATATGATAAGGGCGCGGAAATTGTCCCTCACCTGCTCGTATATCGGCCTGGGGTCACGGAAATTGATGTTTATCACCGTTTCACCTCCGCTTGTGTTTACCGTATTAGTTTGATTAGTACAGTTCGGATTATACAACAGACAGCCGAAGCTGTCAACAGAAAATTTCCATTATGAACAATGCCGGATAATAACAGCCGGGAAATTTCCGGCCGTTATTATCCGGCATTCCGGTCTCTCACGCTTCCGTGAAGTTGTAGGTGCGGTACTGTATCGCCTCGGCGATATGCTCGCTCTCTATGCTCCCGCTCCCGGCGAGATCGGCTATAGTGCGCGCGACACGGAGTATACGGTCATAGCTGCGCGCGGAGAGGTGCATGCTGTCAAATGCCTGATGCATCAGCTCTTCGCCCTCATCGCTCACGGCGCACACCTCGCGCAGCATGCGGCTTTCAATATGCGCGTTGCACATCGCGCCGTCGCCGCCGAAGCGCCTGCGCTGTATCTGCCTTGCGGCGTCCACGCGCTTTTTTATCTCGGCCGAGCTCTCACTCGGCGCCTTTCTTTTCAGCTCTTCATATTCCAGCGCCGGAACCTCGACGATGAGGTCTATCCTGTCCAGCAGCGGCCCGGATATGCGGCTGTGATAGCGCCGCACGTCGTTGGCCGTGCAGCGGCAGCGGCCGGAGGGATGCCCATACCAGCCGCACTTGCACGGATTCATCGCACACACGAGCATGAAGCGGCTCGGGAACGTGACAGTGCCTGAGACGCGCGAGACCGTGACCTTCCCGTCCTCCAGCGGCTGACGCAGGACCTCCAGCACATCGCTGCGGAACTCCGGCAGCTCGTCGAGAAACAGGACGCCGTTATGCGCAAGGCTTATCTCCCCAGGCCGCGGCACCGTGCCTCCGCCCGACAGCCCCGCCGCAGATACCGTATGATGCGGCGCGCGGAACGGGCGCACGGAGACTACCGGATGCGTCCGGCTCGTGAGTCCGGCGACGGAGTGTATCTCCGTCGACTCTATCATCTCCTGACGGCTCATGTCCGGCAGAATTCCCGGCAGGCGCTTCGCCATCATCGACTTGCCTGCGCCCGGAGGGCCGACAATGAGTATATTGTGTCCGCCTGCCGCCGCGATCTCAAGCGCGCGGCGGACGTTTTCCTGCCCTTTCACATCGGCAAAGTCGGGCAGGGCCTCCCTCTCGCTGTAGGTGTCCGGCGCACTTGCAGGCTCAATGCTCTCTTCCCCGCGCAGATACGCTGCCAGCTGTGCGACAGTCTTCACGGGATAGACCTCTATGCCGTCGGCAAATGCGGCCTCTGCGGCGTTGTCCGCCGGGACAAAGAACTTTTTTATCCCGCTCCTCTGCGCCGCTATGGCCATCGGCAGTACGCCTGCCACGCCCCTCAGCTCCCCCGTCAGCGACAGCTCCCCGATGAACGCGCAGTCATCCTTCGGTGCGGGCAGCTCGCCCGCGGCCGAGACTATGCCTATGAGCATCGGCAGATCGTACACCGTGCCTGCCTTCTTTTTGTCCGCCGGAGCGAGGTTCACGGTCATGCGGCTGACAGGAAACTTGAAGCCGTTATTCTTGATCGCGGCGCGCACGCGCTCCCGCGACTCCTTCACCGCCGCATCCGGCAGACCGACGATGTCAAACGCAGGCAGGCCGTTGGATATGTATACCTCAAGCAATACCTCATAGCCGCCGACGCCCGTCACGCCGAAGCTCTTCACAGAGGAAAACATTGGCATCTCTCCTTTGCAGAAAAGCCGTCAGCACAGCTTCATGCTGACGGCTTTTTAATATAGGATTTACTCTTCCAGCTCGCCGACGAGTGCGATGTGCAGCTCGTCAAGCTGCTTCTGCTCCACGGTGGACGGCGCGCCCATCATTACGTCGGCCGCGTTCTTGTTCATCGGGAACGGAATGATCTCCCGTATGCTGTCCTCGCCTGCAAGCAGCATGACCATACGGTCGACGCCCGGGGCGATACCGGCATGAGGAGGAGCGCCGTAGCAGAAGGCGTTGTACATTGCGGGGAACTTCTTCTTCACGTCATCTTCGCCAAGGCGGACCATTTCAAAGGCCTTCACCATGATCTCAGGGTCATGGTTACGCACAGCGCCGGAGCTGAGCTCAACGCCGTTGCACACGAGGTCATACTGATCGGCAGTGATGGTGAGCGGATCTATCTCGCCGCGCTCCGCCTTCAGCAGCACATCAAGGCCGCCTGCGGGCATGGAGAACGGGTTATGGCAGAACTCAAGCTCGCCGGATTCCTCGCCGATCTCATACATCGGGAAGTCAACGATCCAGCAGAACTCATAGCGCTCCCTGTCCATATGGTTGGGGCATGCCGCGCCGAGCATCTTGAGCATGACGCCCGCAGTCTTCTGCGCCTGTTCCTTCTTGCCGGTCGTAACGCCGACAAGGGTGTTGGGCCTGAGGCCAAGCGCTTCGGTAAGCTCGCCGCTGCGTCCGGCGAGGAACTTCGCAACGCCGCCGACAAGCTGACCGTTCTCGTCCACCTTGAACCAGTAGGGCTTTGCGCCCGCCTGCACCTCGACGTCGGTGCAGAGCTTGTCTATATGCTTTCTCGTCAGCGCGCAGTCGGACACTACGATCGCCTTGACGACGCAGTTTTCTTCATTGAACGGGCCGAACTCGGTGCCGCGTGTCAGCGCGGTTATATCGTCCACATGCAGATCTATGCGCAGGTCAGGCTTATCGCAGCCGTAGCGCTCCATCGACTCAACATAACCGATGCGCTTGAACGGCGCTGTGGACGCAACGTTATAGGTGCCGAACTTTGCAAAGATCGGGGGCAGCACGTCCTCGAGCACTGCAAAAACATCCTCCTGCGTGGCGAAAGCCATCTCCATGTCCAGCTGGTAGAACTCGCCGGGGGAGCGGTCGCCGCGCGCGTCCTCATCGCGGAAACACGGCGCTATCTGGAAGTAACGGTCAAAGCCGGAGGTCATCAGCAGCTGCTTGAACTGCTGCGGCGCCTGCGGCAGAGCGTAGAACTTGCCGGGGTGCTTTCTCGCGGGGACGAGATAGTCGCGCGCGCCCTCCGGTGAAGAGGCAGTGAGTATGGGCGTGGTTATCTCAAGAAAGCCGTGCTCCGTCATTGCCTGACGCAGGGCGGAGATGACGTTGCAGCGGAGGATGATGTTCTTCTTCACTGCGGGGTTTCTCAGGTCGAGATAGCGGTATTTGAGACGGGTCGTCTCATCGGCCTCGCGGCTGCGGTTTATTTCAAAGGGCAGCTCATTGTAGCGGCACTTACCGAGTACCTCTATCCTGTCGGGGACGACCTCGATGTCGCCGGTGTCGAGCTTGGGGTTTTTGCTTGCGCGCTCACGCACGACGCCCTCTACGGAAATCGTGGATTCCTTATTGATGGACTTGACGATCTTCATCATGTCCTCGCTCTCAACGACTACCTGAGTCGTGCCGTAAAAGTCGCGCAGAACGACGAATGCAAAATTGCTGCCTACCTCGCGGACATTCTCCATCCAGCCCACGAGCTTTACCTTTTTGCCTGCATCGCTGATCCTCAGCTCATTGCAGGTATGTGTACGGGATTGAAACATATATTTCCCTCTCTTCTATCTCAAATTTGCTTAATCAACGATTATCGGATGCGCGCCGCGCTCTTTGAGTCCGTCCCCTATGACGGCGGCCGCATCTCCGGCGCTGAGCTTGCGCTGCTCGCCGGTGGTCATGTCCTTGACGGACAGCACGCCCTCGTTTATCTCATCCTCGCCGACGAAAACCACATAGGGTACGCCGAGCTTGCCGGCATAGCTCATCTTGGCCTTGAATTTTTTCTTTTCGCTGTACAGCTGCGTGCGTATGCCGGAAGCGCGGAGCTGCGCCGCGGCGGAGATCGCAAAGCTCAGATCGTCCGTCATCGGAAGCACGAGCGCGTCGCACGGCGCGCTCACAAATTCGTCTGAGAGCAGCCCCTGCTCGCCCAGCACGTAAAACAGCCTCGTAAGTCCTATCGAGATGCCAACGCCGGGCAGCTGCCTGTCCGTATAATACTCCGCAAGATTGTCATAGCGTCCGCCGGAGCAGACGGAACCGATCTCCGGGTGCTCGGTCATCTCGGTCTCGTATACGGTGCCGGTGTAGTAGTCAAGCCCGCGGGCTATGGTGAGGTCTATCTCGAAATTCTCCTCCGGTACGCCGAATGCCGCGAGATACTTTGTCACGGTTATCAGCTCGTCCAGTCCCTGGTCAAAGGTCGGGTCCATTCCGCGGTAGCGCTCGAGCGCCTCTATGACCTCGGCGTTCGTCCCCTTTATCGCCATGAAGTCGAGCACGTTTTCCGCCTTGCACGGCAGCATTTTCACCTCGTCGATAAGGAGCTGGCGCACCTTTTCCGCGCCGATCTTATCTATTTTGTCGACCGTGCGCATGATGTCCCCGGCGCGCTCGCTCATGCCGTTCATTGCATAAAAGCCGTTGAGTATCCTGCGGTTGTTGACGCGGATCCTGAATTTTTTCAGTCCGAGCGCCGTGAAAGTGTCGTATATGATGGCCGGGATCTCCGCCTCGTTTATAATGTCGAGCTTTCCGTCTCCGATTATATCTATATCGGCTTGATAGAATTCTCTGAAGCGGCCCCTCTGCGCGCGCTCTCCGCGGTAGACCTTGCCTATCTGGTAGCGGCGGAACGGGAAGCTGAGCTCGGAATAATGCGCCGCGACATACTTTGCCAGCGGCACGGTCAGGTCAAAGCGCAGCGCAAGATCGCTGTCACCCTTGGTGAAGCGGTATATCTGCTTTTCCGTCTCTCCGCCGCCCTTGGCGAGCAGCACCTCCGCCGATTCGATGACAGGGGTGTCAAGCGGGGTAAAGCCATATGAGGAGTAGCTGTGCCGGAGCACCTCCATCATGCGCTCCATTTTCATCTGCTCTCTCGGCATGAGCTCCATAAAGCCGGAGAGCGTGCGCGGTGAAACCTTTGCCATATTTCAAAATTCCTTTCGGTCTTATCTCAAAAATCGCATACAGCCCCCTTTGTACGGGGGCTGGTACGTATTAAGCTGATTTATCTCTTCTGGGGATTGACAATGTTGCGCCAGTCAAGGTCGCCGCGGCGAAGGCCCTGAACGAGCACCTCTGCTGTGGCCGCATTTGTCGCAAACGGTATCTGGTACTGGTCGCACAAACGCTCTATCTTGTTTATATCGTCAAAGCCCTTGGGGTTGACCGGGTCGCAGAAGAAAAGCACCAGGTCTATCTCATTGAAGGATATGCGCGCGCCGATCTGCTGCGCGCCGCCCTGATCGGCATGAAGGTAAAGCGTGATCGGCAGTCCCGTAGCTTCCGAAACGAGCTTGCCTGTGACATGGGTCGCGCAGAGCGAGTGCTCGGCGAGTATGCCGCAGTAGGCAATGCAGAATTGCACCATCAGCTCTTTTTTTCTGTCGTGTGCCATCAATGCTATATTCATTCTTTTCTCCGTTTCTTTCCAGTCTTTAGTGCTGCCGCATCAAAGCCGCTAAGTTATTATAAACACAATTTCGTCAAACTGCAACAGCTTTTTACTCTGTTTCAGAGCATTTTTTTACTTTAACAGCGACATCTCCTGCTCTGCGTCGTCGCTGTAGCTGCGGATAGTGTAGTACGCGTCGAGTATGTTCCTTGCGATGAACGATACGTTTGCGCCGGAGCCGCCGCGCTCTACGACAACGCTGACCGCGATCTCCGGGTCGTCGGCCGGCGCATAGCATATGAACATACCGTCGTTCGTGATGCCCTCGCCCTTCTGCGCGGTGCCGGTCTTGCCGTTGACGCCGTAGTTTGCGCCGTTTCTTATCCTTGTGAACTTGCACGTTGAGAAAGTCTCATACACGGTGGCGTTGCTCGGGGCGTTGACCACGAGGTTCATGCCCTCCTTTACCGCGTCCCAGTTGTACTGCGCGGACTCCACATGGCTGAGGACCTCCGGCTCGCGCTCGTAGACCTTTTCGCTGTAGTCATAGCTTCTGACGGTCTTGAGTATGGATGCGGAATAGCGGTTGCCGTAATTTGCAAGCGTCGCGGCATACTCCGCCATCTGCAGCGGCGAGAACACGCTGTCTGACTGGCCGATGGCCGCCTGCAGCGTATCGCCTATACGCCACTCCGAGCCCGCATAGTCATAGTGGTTCGCGCGGTTGGACATGTTGCCTGTCGTCTCGACGAGCTCTATCCCGGTGTGTACGCCGAGGCCGAACTGATGTGCGACCTCTCCCAGATCGTCGACGCCGAGCTTTTCGCCGATCGTGTAGAAGTAGTAGTTGCACGAATCCCTTATGGCGGTGGACGTGTTCTCCTCGTCGTGCGTCAGATGCTCATTCTTGTTGACGTTCCAGATCCAGCACTCAGGCGCATAGCCCTCAGCGGAGTACTTGGTGAAAACGCCCTGACATTTTATCTTTTCTTCGGTGTTGATGATGTTGTTGTTGAGCGCCGCTATGGCCGTAACGAGCTTGAACGTGGAGCCGGGGGCGTATGCGCCCATCAGCGCGCGGTTGAAAAGCGGCGCGTTCGGAGTTTCCAGCAGCTCCTGATAGTTTTCTATTATCGTCGTCACGTCGTAGGTCGGCCAGCTCGCCATTGCAAGCGGCTCTCCGGTGTTGACGTCCACCACAACGGCGGCCGCGCCGGTGATCTCGTCCTTCATGTCCGGATTGTAGTCGCCTCTGGCGATGCCCTCCGCTCTCTCCTGTGCGCGGGTCTTGATGAGCGCGTTGACGCCGGCATTCAGGATACGCTCGGTCTGCTCCTGAAGCGTCTGGTCTATCGTGAGGTAGACATGATCTCCGGGCTCAGGCTCCGTGACATACACGGTGCTCAGCACCGTGCCGGAGGCGTTTTTCGTCTCTATCACTTCGCCGTCCTTGCCGTGCAGGTAATTTTCAAAAGCGTATTCCACGCCGTCCTTGCCGACGTATGCGTCGGTCGAGTATTTCATAAGGGAGTATTTCTCATACTCCTCCTGCGTCATGAGGCCGACATAGCCGAGGATATGCGCCGCGTAATCCGTGCCGTATTCGCGCTTATAGGCACGGTCAACGTTGATGCCGGCAAGTTTGTTCTCCATAATGGAGGTAATGAGCTTCATGCTGGCATTCTCGACGAATATGTAGTCGGCTGTGTTGACCGCATAACGGACGTTTATGGAGTAGCGCACACCGGCTATGACGCGCATTTCCTGCGCCGAGTAGCTGTTGTCTATGCTGTACCTGCCGCGCATGTAGCTCATAAGCTCCACCGCGGTCGGATTTTCCGGGTCAGCGCAGATATCCTTGAGCTCCTTCGCCTTATCCTTGATGTACGCCTTGAGCATGGTCCTCTGTATCTCCGTCATGTCCGCGGTGTACTCAAAGGGCGGGTCTCTCGTGATGGGCAGGTCGTCCGTATACGTGTCGCCATAGCCCTCGACCATCTTCACGAGGCCAAGTATCGTCTCGTTGGGGTCCTCGTTTGCAAAGAGCTTCGTCGTGTCTATCGTGAGGTTGTAGGTCTCGGAATTGCTGACGAGCACGCGCCCGTAGCGGTCGAGTATATTACCTCTCGCCGCAGTGACGACGCGCGTCTCATTGGTTATCATACTGCTTCGGGCGTAGTATTCCTCGCCCTCTATTATTTGCAGCTGGTAGAGGAAATAGACGTATACTGTGATCAGAATTATCAGGAACACTATCATTCCCGCTACTCTGCCCGATCTTACAAGTCTGTGATGCATTGAAAAGTCCTTTCTGTAAGCCTGAGTCCTATTCTATCCACTCTGCCGGCGGGAAATACGCCAGCACCGCGGGCGGAAGGGACCACAGGGTCTGCAGCAGCACCGTTGTTATCATCGATCCTGCCCAGACATCCATTGCCGCGGTCTTGAGCATCTGTACGACGCCCGTAACGAGAAGCGCGGCAAGCGTCACGCCCATGAACGCAAAGAAGCGGCGGTTTATGTAGAACTGCGAGACAAAGCCCGCCGCAAAGCTGAGCGCCGGAAAAAGTATCGTGAACGTGACCGTGTTTTCTATAAATGCCATGTCCGCAAATATGCCCATTATAAGGCTGAATACCGCGCCCCAGGTCGCGCCCTCGAACATGCCCACGGCCACAGCCACAGCCGGCAGCACCATCGGGCAGACGCCGAACGGCCGGATCTGCGTGAAGAGCATATTCTGCGCCACGAGCGACAGAAACATGTACAGCGCGTATTTCAGCAGTCTTTTGACGTTTATTTTGGCAAAAAGTTCTCTCAAAGTCATTCCACCACTTCAAAGCTCTTGATCACGAACACCTGCACGAGCGTGTCGAAGCTGCACTCGGGCTTTATGATGCCGTACTCGATCTGTCCGCCGGCCTCGGTCTGGAGGTTTGTTATCGTGCCTATCAGAAGTCCCGCGGGAAATGCGCCGCCGGAACCGGAGGTCAGCACCTCGTCGCCGACGAATATCTGCGCGCCCTCCGCAATGAAGGTGAGCTTCGCCTCTTTCTTCTTCATCAGCGCGAACTCGCCCACCGACATGCCGGATGCGCCGGAGGTGCCGACATAAGCGCCTATGCTCATATCAACATCCATCACCGTGCTGACGGTTGCCCACGTCTCTCCGAGCTCCGTCACCTGCCCCACGACCACGCCGTACTCCGTCACGACCGGGTCGTTGAGCTCGATCCCGCTGCTGCGCCCCTTGCTTATCGTAAATGACGACGACCAGTTTGACGACGACCACAGCACCACCTTGCACGATTCCATCTCGTAGTCGGTGTGCTTTTCCTGCAGGTTCAGCAGCTCGCGCAGGCGGGTGTTCTCCTCGGACGCGGCGATGCCGTCGCGCGCCGACTGCTGCGCGTCCGCCAGCTGCGAGCGGAGCGATTCGTTCTCCGCCTGCAGAGAGTCGTATTTATACAAGTATCCGTATATCGTGTCAAACCAGTTGACAGTCGAGCTCAGGACCTTCTTTATCGGCGCTTCGAGGACGCCCGTCGCGTTCTGCAAAAAGCTGATCTGACCGCTTCTCGCCGTGGCGCTGAAGCCGATTATCACGGCCGCGGCCGCCACGATTATGCCGATTCGTATTCCGTTTTTCTTCAGATATTCCTTCAAAGGGTGTTCACTCCTTAATCAGCCTATGAGCTTCAGTCCTGCCTTCTTGAGCATGGAGTCCAGCAGGCACAGCGGCAGCCCCATGACGTTGAAAAAGTCCCCGTCGATCCCCTTGACGAACACCGCGCCCTTGCCCTGCGCGCCGTAAGCCCCGGCCTTGTCCATCGGCTCGCCGCAGTCGACATATGCCTCGATCTCCTCCTGCGGTATCTTGCGGAAGCGCACAGCGGTCCTGTCCGTCTCCGCCTGCACCGTACCCCCCGCCATTACGGCGACTCCGGTATATACCTCGTGCTCATTGCCCGAAAGCTGCTGGAGCATTTCTATCGCCTGCTCCCGTGAGTGAGGCTTGCCGTAGATCCTGCCGCCGAACCACACTATTGTGTCCGCTGCGACGACTATATCGTCAGCGCCGCACTGCTCCGCGACTTCGCGGCATTTGGCCAGCGCCAGCGCCTTCACGGTCTCCGCGGGGCCTGCGCCCTCCGGCGGACATTCCTCCCCTTTCGCGGGGATTATCTTCATATCCTTAACTCCGAGCATCTCCATGAGCTCCCTGCGGCGCGGAGAGCCGGAGGCGAGAACAACTGCCATTGTGATACCGCTCCTCTTTGATCCTTGTATTCAGTCCACGCCCCTGTAGTACAGTCCGCGTGTCAGCACATTCGGCTTATAATCCGAAAGGCCCATGTGTCCTTTTGCCACCTCGACGCATTCTCTCGCGCTCTCGGTGGTAAACATCATGCGCAGCCCCCACAGCCCCGCAGAATAGAGGTCCTCCTTCTTATCCGCAAGGTAGAGCTTGTGCGCGTTGTATACGACGTTTCGGCAGCCGTATTCCTTCACGACAGGGAACACGGAACCCATACGGTCCGACATCTGCGCCGGCGTCTGGCAGGCACAGCGACCCGCGCTCTCTTTTATGATGCACTGATCCGACACCATCAGCGGCAGGCGGCCGTATATTATAAGCTCTGTGTCAAGCGGCTTTGCCATATCCTTTATCTGCGCTATCCTCAGCTCAAACGATGCCGTTGCCGACAGGAAGCCCATCCGGTCAAGCATATCAAGCGTATATGAGTTGAAAGCGTTGAGCCCGAAATCGCCCCTGAGCTTCATTCCGGCGCTGCGCGCCATGACCACCTGACCAAGGTTCCCAACGAGCGCCTCGTTCACGCCGTAGTCAAAAAGGCGCTGCAGCGTAGTGTAGACCTCTTTCATCTGCCGTTCATTTATTATTCTCGGCAGCACCGCTACCGGCACAGCGCCCTTCTCCACAAAGGGAAGCACGAGCTTCGGCTGCTCCGCCATGATCATCGCCGGTACGTATATGTACGCCGGGCGCAGGTCGGCCAGCTCTTTTGTAAGCTGCTCCTCCGTGCGCACCTGAAATATGAGCTTGGGATCCGCGACGGTGGGGACGTTTTTCGGCATCGGCGGCACGGCAAGGCTGCGCCTCTCCGGCGGCACGGCGCGCTGCTCCGACAGTGCGGATATGAGCTTGCGCCTGAGCTCGTTTATCTCTGCCGCAGGCAGATACAGCCCCGGATCGGTGCGCGCTTTGTTCTCTACGCAGTTATAAGGCGTTCCGCCGGTCTTGAACATCTGCTCTACAAGATAGCCGTCGGTCAGGCCCTGGCGCTTGGCCTTTTCCGGCACAGGGCCGTAGGTCACGGCACGGTGGCCGTCGTCGTCAAAGGCTATCGCCTTTATGCGTTCGTCCTTCTCCGCGACCGTGTAAAAGTGCACCGGCACGCGCCGCAGCTCACCGTCGGCATAGGCGCGGCGGGCGACGGCGAATATCTTCTCGGTCCCGTCATCCGGTTCGCCGCGGACGCCGAACATGTCCTTTTTATCTCCGTTGAAATAACCCTGAGTGAAGCCCTGCCGCGAAAAAGCCTTCGTCAGCATGCCCATCTCTTCCGGCGTGGGCTGGCGCCGTTCCTTTATGGCCTTGGAGTATATGCCGGTCACTATGGCCGTATACTCCGGGCGCTTCATGCGCCCCTCGATCTTCACGCAGGCCACGCCTGCCTCTTCAAGCTCACGCAGCCTGTCGACAAGGCAGTTGTCCTTGAGCGACATCGGGTAGTCATCCATCCGCCCGCCAAGGGAATACTGCATGCGGCAGGGCTGGGCGCACATACCACGGTTGCCGCTGCGGCGGCCTATCAGTGCGGACATATAGCACTGGCCGGAGTGGCAGAAGCACAGCGCGCCGTGGACGAACACCTCCGTCTCTATCGGCGAATTCTTCGTTATGTACTTTATCTCCTCAAGGCTCAGCTCTCTTGCCAGCACGGCGCGGGTCATGCCCATCTCCGCCGCGGCCTGAACGCCGGCCAGATTGTGTATGCTCATCTGGGTGCTCGCATGCAGGGGAATATCCGGCAGCGCCTGCCGGATCGCGGACACGAGGCCGAGATCCTGAATAATTATCCCGTCCGCGCCGCATCTCGATGCGAGGCGCGCATCCTCCACGGCAGAGCTTATCTCTCTGTCGTTCACGAGCGTATTGAGCGTGATGTACACCTTGCAGCCGCGCACATGGCAGTAACCCACGGCCTTCTCAAATTCCTCATCTGTAAAATTCTTTGCGCCGCGGCGGGCATTGAAGTCGCCAAGGCCCATATATACCGCGTCCGCGCCGTTCTGCACAGCAGCAATGACCGCTTCCGGAGATCCGGCGGGAGAAAGAAGTTCGAGCATTGTATCAGTTCCTCTTGATTTTCTAATTCTTGGTATTAGTTTACATATCCCGCTATTATACAGGGTGCATTATAGCACATTAATTGCTATTGCGACAAGATAAAAATAATGTTATAATGACTTTTACATTTAAGTCATATTTTTACTACTCAAGGAGCGCTTCCCCGATGGCTGATACCGAGCGTGAAAAATCAATACCTCTTCTGACTGCGGACAGGCTCATCGCCGCGCATGACGGGGATGTCGCGCTGCTGTACATATACCGCCTGCGCACAGGCTGCGCCGATCCGGAGCGGACCGCGCGCGATCTGTGCCGCACTCTGCGCGAGATAGAAGCCGCCGACGAAAAGCTCAGGAGGCTCGGCCTGTCCGGCCCTGAAGCGGACGTCCGTCCCGCCGCCGCGCCCGTCCCGCCCGCTCCGGCAGAGGCGCTGCCGGAATACCGCGCGGAGGATATTATCCGCCGCAGCCGTGAGGACGGGGAATTTTCCGCGATCATCTCCGAGGCCTCAAAGGTCATGGGCCGCTCGCTCAGCAGCGTGGATATGAAGATCCTCTTCGGCATATATGATTATCTCGGCCTTCCGGCGGACGTTATCATGCTGCTCATCAACTACTGCGCCCGGCAGTATGAGGAGCGCTACGGCGGCCAGCGCCGTCCAAGTGCACGTGCGATAGAGAAGGAGGCCTATTTCTGGGTAAACCGGGAAATAATGACCATGGAACAGGCGGAGGAGTTCATCCGCCGCATGGATGAGCGCCGCGGCAGCATCGCCGGAATAAAAAACGCCCTCGGCATAAAAGGCCGGGAGCTCACCAAAACCGAGAGCGACTATATTTCTTCATGGCTCGACCTCGGCTTCGGTGCGGAGGCAATATCCATCGCATATGACCGCACCGTTACCAACACCGGCTCTCTCCGGTGGAGCTATATGAACAAAATTATCCTCAGCTGGAAAGGAAAAGGGCTTCTCACCCCGCGCGATATTGAAGAAAAGGACGGGCGGCGGCCTGCGAGGACTGCGCCCAGGAAAGGGCGCGGCAGCAGGCCCTCCGATTTTGAGGGGCTGGATTCGCTTATTGACAAGGTATGATCTGAAAGGACAACGGCCATGAATTATGACGGTAAGCTTCTGGCGCGGGCCAGAGCCGAGCTTGAAAATATCCGCGCCGCAAATCAGGCGGAGCGCGAGCGCCGTACCGCGCTCGTTTACCGCCGCGTGCCGGAGGTTGAACGCATTGACGCCGCGCTGCGCGCCCAGATGGCAGAGCTTGTGCGGCTGACGATCTCCCGCGCGCCGGATATGAAGGACAGGATCGCCGCGCTCGAGCGGGAAAATCTCGACATGCAGATGCGCCGTGCGGAGCTGCTGACGGAGAACGGCTTCGCCGTGGACTATCTTGATGAGATATACTCCTGCAAAAAATGCCATGACAGCGGCGTATACAACGCCGCGCCCTGCGATTGTCTGGACCGGCTCTATAATATGGAGCTGACGCGCGAGCTCGGCGCTCTGCTGCGGCATGGCGACGAGAGCTTTGAGCGTTTTGATCTCACGCTGTACAGCGATGAGTATGACCCGCGCTACGGCGTCGTGCCGCGCGAGGCGATGAAAAAGGTCTATGAGATCTGCCGCCGGTTCGCGGAGAATTTTCCGAACGTCAATTCAAATCTTCTTCTGCAGGGCGACACCGGTCTCGGCAAGACGTATCTCTCTGCCTGCATCGCGCGCACCGTGGCCGAAAAGGGCTGCTCCGTGTGTTATGATTCGGCGGCGGCCGCGCTCGACGCATTTGAGCAGCAGAAGTTCTGCCGTGACAGCGAGGCCGGGGCCGCAGCCTCCGTGCGCGTACAGCGCATGTGCGACTGCGATCTTATGATCCTCGACGATCTCGGCACCGAGATGCTGACGCCCATGTCCGTGAGCGCGCTGTACACGCTTATAAACCATCGCCTTGTCAGCGGCAGGCGCACCGTTATCAGCACCAACTGCACCGACGAGGAGCTTGAGCGCCGGTACACGCCCCAGATATATTCGCGCATAGCGGGTGAGTTCCTGCGTCTGCCGTTTGCGGGGCGCGATATACGTATGATCAGGAAAGGAGTCCAGTAATGCAGCATGAAATTACCAGGGAAATACCTCTTTTGAACGAAAACGGCGATCTGACCGAACCCGGCTTTGCAAGAAAGCTTCTTCCGGTCTACCGCCGCAGCGACATCAAGGCTCCGAAAACGCGCATCAAGGAGTGGGATTACTATCTCATCAACAACGGCCGCTTCGCCCTCGCGCTCACCGTGGACGACAACGGCTACATGGGGCTCGACTCCATATCTCTTCTGGATTTTGTGGAGGGCTGGGAGATCACAAAAAGTCCGATGAGCTTCATGCCGCTCGGCAAGCTCGGCATGCCCGAGACCTCCGCCTCCGGCGATGTGCGCCACGGCGGGAAGAAGCATTCCATCAGCTTTGAAAATGACGGCAGCGGCAAGCGCGTGCTGACCGCCCGCATGGACGGCTTCGGCCCCGAGGGCGCGCTGCTGGCCAGCATTGAGCTTTTCGACGAGCCGGAGGACAGCATGGTCATCTGCACCCCGTTCGATAAGCCCGGCCATTTCTACTATAATCAGAAGATAAACTGCATGCGCGCCAAAGGCTGCGTAAGCTACGGCAGCCGCCGCTATGAATTTGACCCTGCCGACAGCTTTGCCGTGCTCGACTGGGGCCGCGGCGTATGGACGTACCACAACACATGGTACTGGGGCAGCGCCTCATATCATGTCAACGGCGTTCCCTTCGGCTGGAATATCGGCTACGGCTTCGGCAACTGCTCCGCCGCGAGTGAGAACATGCTGTTCTACAACGGCAAAGCTCATAAGCTCAGCCAGGTGAAGTTCAACATTCCCGGAGATGAGAAGGACTTCATGTCCCCATGGACGTTCACGTCCGACGACGGCCGCTTTGAGATGGATTTTGTCCCCGTGCTTGACCGCGCCGCCTGCACCGACGTCAAGCTCATCAAATCCGATCAGCATCAGGTCTTCGGCAGCTTCACCGGCCGCGCCGTGCTTGACGACGGCAAGATCATCGAAGTCGAGAACTTCCCCGGCTTCGCCGAAAAAGTTGAAAACAAATGGTAATATAGGAGGTTTTCATATGTCAAAGCGTTACAGTGAGCTCTCCCTTGAAGAGCTTTTGTCCGAGCAGCGTCTCGTAAACGAAGAGCTTGATGCGCTGAAAGCGCAGCAGCTCAAGCTAAATATGGCCCGCGGCAAGCCGGGTCCCGAGCAGCTCGATATGGTCAGCGATATTCTCACGGTGCTCTCCGCCCCGGGCGACTGCATCGACGGCGGCGTCGACGCGAGAAACTACGGCGAGCTTGCCGGCCTGCAAAGCGCGCGAGAGCTCTTTGCCGGTATTCTCAACTGCCGGCCCGAAGAGTGCATCATCGGCGGCAGCGCATCCTTGCAGCTGATGTACGACGCGGTCTCCAAGGCCTATACTCACGGCCTCAACCATTCCGTGTGCCCCTGGCATAAGCTGGACAAGGTAAAATGGCTCTGCCCCGCCCCCGGCTACGACAGGCATTTCAAGATCACCGAGTCTTTCGGCTTCGAGCTCATCACCATTCCGATGACCCCTACCGGCCCGGACATGGAGTTTGTCGAGAAATGGATAAAGGACCCCGCGGTCAAGGGCATGTGGTGCGTACCCAAGTATTCAAATCCTGACGGCATCATCTATTCCGATGAGACGATCCGCCGCATCGCTGCGATGAAACCTGCCGCGCCTGATTTCATGCTCATGTGGGACAATGCCTACTGCGTGCACGAGTTTGAAGGCGATTATGTCCCGTTCCCGGATATCATCAGTCTCTGCCGCGAAGCGGGGAATCCCGATATGGTGTATGAGTTCGCCTCCACCTCTAAGATCACTTTCCCCGGCGCCGGCATCTCCGTCATGGCCAGCTCTGTGGACAACATAGAGTACGTCAAAAAGCTCATGGGCGTGCAGATCATATCTTATGATAAAATAAACCAGCTGCGCCATGTGCGCTACCTGAAGAACAGGGAGCACACTCTTGAGCTTATGAAGAAGCACGCGGCGGTCCTCGCGCCGAAGTTTGAATGTGTGTTCCGCCATCTCAGCGACGAGATAGCCCCGCTCGGTATTGCCAGCTGGCAGCACCCCAAAGGCGGCTATTTTGTCTCCGTATATACCTTGCACGGTCTCGCCAGACGCACGCTGGAGCTGTGCAGGCAGGCCGGCGTCGTGATGACCGGTGCAGGCGCTACCTACCCCTACGGCAAGGACCCGGACGACTCCAACATCCGCATTGCTCCGTCCTATCCCTCTGTCGAGGAGCTTGACAAGGCCATGCATATATTCTGCGTGTGCCTCCGCGCCGCCGCGCTTGAGCAGCTTCTCGCAAAATAATAGTGAATAAAGAAAAAAGGTGCAGGGCTCTGTGTCCCTGCACCTTTTTTCTTTTCATGCGCCGCGCCGTCATGCCTGAATTGCAAGCCTCAGCAGCATAACCAGCGTCAGCAACGCGCCTAGCACTGAGACCACGGAATATATTTTTTTGGATTCCGCGTCGTTCTTTTCCTTAACGAGGTAATATATCCCCGCACCGAGCACAGCCACTCCGATAATTATCCCTATAATGCTTACTGTCATTCTTTTCTCCTCCAATTTAATAATAATGCTGAATTTGTTATCACCAGTACGGAACCGGTGTTATGTACGAGCGCGCACAGCACCGCCGCTATCCACGCCATATCAAAGGAAAACGGTCTGAATCCCAGCAGGCTGCACGCAAGCGCAGCCCCGGATACGGCCAGCAATATGATGTCCTTACGTGTGCCTCCCAGCTCAAGCAGCGCTTCGAGCTTCTCCATAATTTTCTTCATGATAAGCCTCTCTTTTCATACCATATGGGGTATGGGTATATTATACCTATAGGGGTATATGTTGTCAAGAGGGTCTTACGGTTTAAAGAAGAAAAAAGCAGCCTGTTGGCTGCTTTTTGATTCATTATTCAACCCATATTCGAGAAGCGCTCAACTGCCTTGGTGAAGCTCTCAATGGTCTTGTCTGCGTCCCCGTGCTCAATGCCGTCACGGACGCAGTGCTTTATGTGGCCCTCGAGCACCACCTTGCCGCAGCCGTGCAGCGCAGACTTTGCCGCATTGATCTGCGCAAGCACATCCTCACAGGGGACGTCCTCATCTATCATGCGGTCAATGGCCTGCACCTGACCAATTATCTTTTTCAGCCGCCGGTGCAGATTCTCCGCATCCATACATTGCTTCATTGTATCCTTCCTCTCCGGAACTTAACTTTTTACCGATTATATTGCAGCTCCCGCGCTTTGTCAAACACAGCGCACCGCGCAAGCTCAGTTTACAACGTTCTGTGGCCGTCCCTCAATGAAGGACCGCACATTTTCAACCGTGCAGTCAACGATCCTCTGGCGGCTCTCCTTCGGCAGCCAGCTCAGATGAGGCGTTATATAGCAGTGCGGCGCCTTCAAAAGCGGCTCGTCCGGGCTGAGCGGCTCCTGCTCCAGAACATCGAGCCCTGCGGCGTATACCTTTCCGCTTTCAAGCGCGGCGGCGAGATCTGCCGAGCGTATCAGCGCGCCGCGGCCGTTGTTTATGATTATCACGCCGTCCTTCATCCTCGCTATGCTCTCCGCGTTTATTATCCCACACGTTGCCTCGTTTGCCGGGCAGTGCAGAGATATTACGTCCGAGCGCGCAAAAAGCTCGTCAAGCTCCACGTATTCGGCGATGGCCTCACCCTCTGCGCAGCGGCTGCGGTTATAGGCAATTATATTCATGCCCATTGCCTTTGCTATCGCGCCCACACGGCGGCCGATGCGTCCGAATCCGATGATGCCCATCGTCTTTCCGTCAAGCTCTATGAGCTTTCGCTTCCCGGCAACGTTGCCGCCGCCTGCGTACCAGTGCCCCGAATGTACCCAGTCTGAGTAGTATGACACATGCCCGCATATTTCAAGCAGCAGCGAGATCGCATACTGTGAAACGGACGCCGTGCCGTAGCTCGGCACGTTGGACACAGGTATTCCCCGCGCCCGCGCAAACTCCGTCTCTACGCTGTCATAGCCCGTGGCCGTGACGGAGATGTATTTCAATTCCGGGCAGGCTGCGATCAGACCCTTCGGGAGATCCGGCAGATCGGTCACGATTATGTCCGCATCCGCAGCGCGCCGCACAAGCTCGTCAAAGTCAGACGTGTGCTCATGGTATTCGCTCAGCTCGCCGAGCTCTCTCAGTCCGTCCCAGCTCAGATCTCCGTAATTGAAAAAGCTGTCATTCAAAACGCATATTTTCACATCAAGCTACCTCTCCGGGTGTTATCTGTTCAGCAGCGCCGCAGCAGCGGAGCCCGGCAGCGTCGTCTCACGCCCGACTCTCAGCACGGCGTACCTGCCGAGCTTTGCCCCGGCATAGTCCTTCAGGAAGCCTTCGAGCATCGGGCGGAAATAACGGCTCCTGTCTACAAGCGAGCCCTCCGCGCAGACGCACACGGGCTTATCCGCATGCTCTCCCGCTCCGGTCAGCAGCATTATTGCCGTGAGGTTTGCGCACATGCAGCGCGCGGAACGCTCGAAAAGCGCAAGGCTCACCGTCTTTACGAATTCGCCGTCCTCATCATTGCCGCTCACGAGCTCCAGCTTCTCTCCGCAGGCCCACGCGTCTATGTACGAAGCGTCTATCTTTCCGAGCGCACGTACCTTTTCCGCAGAAGCTGCCGACAGCAGCCCTTCATCGGCCGCCGCATTGAGCATAAGACGGCCCAGCTCGCCGAGATAAACACCGGCGGTTAGCTTTTCCATGTACTTTTCTCCGGGATTATGGCTCTCGCGGTCGAGAATATCGTCAAAATCTCCGGCGGGCATGCCGCCGTACATGCCGGACTCAAGATTTATAAGTATGCTGCCATCCTCATCGCGGCCGAGCTTGCCGATGCGCTTATACGGCAGCGCGCAGCAGGTGTTCGTCCCTGTGCCGCTGATCTGGCCGATGAAGCCGCTGTAGGCGCTCTTGTCGATAGTGCTTGATGCGCCAAGCAGCGCCGCGACGGTGTCGTTGAGTATGAAGACGCGCTTCCCGCTCACTCCCCTGCGCTCCAGCTCCGCTTTCAGAGACGCGCCGACGAGCATTCCCGTAGAGCCTTTGACAACGACCTCCTTGTCGATCTTTCTGACGAGACCGTCTATGTCCGGCGTGATATCGGCGTTATAGGAAAAGCAGAAGCCTATGAGGTCTGTCCTGTCCATCAGCGGCATGATCTTATCTGCTGTGAAGACAATAAATTCCTCCCATGTGCATGGACTGTCTGTGCCCGGCATTCTGTATTTGCCGAGCTCTTCAAGCGTATAACCGCCGTCCGTAAACGTGACAAGTCCGCGGCGGAAGTTCGTGCCCCCGGCGTCTATGACGGCCACGGGAACGCCCTTTGCTATAACGCCGCCGTCCTTTATATAGGTCGGTATCATCGGCAGTGTGCTCTTCTCCCCCGCAAGTCCGCGCTCCATTTCCGTGCGCATTTTCTCTGCGTACTCCGCAGGGTCGATCCTCTCCGGGGCCATGCCGTGCCTTGCAATAAAATCAAGCGCTTTTTTACTGCTCATGTGCTTCTCCTCGTCTTATTCATGCAAAACCGGCGGCTTTTGCCGCCGGTAAGCGTTTTTATTATCGGATCAGTCGGCCTTTACGCCTTTCACAGCCTCTACCACGCCCTCTGCGAGCCCGGCAACGCCCTGTATCTCGCTGGGGATAATGATCTTTGTCGCCTTGCCGTCAGCTGCGGCGGCAAAAGCCTCAAGCGCTTTGAGACGGATGACCGCATCCGTGGGCGCCGCCTCGTTCATGAGCTTTATACCCTCTGCCGTGGCTTTCTGCACCTTCAGTATTGCCTCGGCCTCGCCTTCGGCCTCGAGGATCTGCTGCTGCTTCTTTGCGTCTGCGCGGAGTATTGCAGATTCCTTTTCGCCCTCGGCCTCAAGGATAGCCGCGCGCTTCTCGCCCTCGGCACGGAGTATGGCTTCGCGCCGTTCGCGCTCTGCCTTCATCTGCTTCTCCATCGCGTTCTGTATCTCTTTCGGCGGGAGAATGTTCTTCAGCTCAACACGGTTGACCTTGATGCCCCAGGGATCCGTCGCCTCGTCGAGGATAGTGCGCATCTTGGTGTTTATGATGTCGCGGCTCGTCAGGCACTGGTCGAGCTCGAGATCGCCTATGATGTTGCGCAGCGTGGTCGCAGAGAGGTTTTCAATAGCCACCATGGGCTGCTCAATGCCGTAGGTAAAGAGCTTGGGGTCGGTGATCTGGAAATAAACGACCGTGTCTATCTGCATGGTGACGTTGTCCTTGGTTATAACGGGCTGGGGCGGGAAATCCGCCACCTGCTCCTTGAGAGACACTACTTTCGCCACGCGCTCAATGAACGGCACCTTTATATGGATGCCGACGTTCCATGTCGTCTTGTATGCGCCGAGACGCTCCACGACATAGGCCTTTGCCTGCTGGACGATGCGGATGTTGCGTATAAGGATAACGATTATCAAAAGGATAAGGATTGCCAGTACGTACATTTGTAACTCCTTCTGCCGCGTGTTAGGCCCGCGGCGCGCCGGTTTTCATTCTTCCGATTGCTTACTTCTTCACTATGAGCTTTACGCCCTCTATTCTCTCGACCTTCACTATATCTCCGGCCACACAGCGGACATTCTCGTCCGCGGACCTCGCCGTCCACGTCTGGCCGCCGACCTTGACCGCGCCTTTGCCCTCGATGTTGTCTATATCCTCAGTGACGACACACTCCCTGCCTATTATCGCATCGGCATTGGTCGGCTGGACATGCGAGTTGACATACTTCTGCGCAAGCGGACGGGTCAGGCACAGTGTTGCGACAGACACGGCAAGAAACCACACCACCTGCAGCCAGACCGGCGCTTTCAGCAGAGCTGCGATCAGCGCGGCAAATGCGCCCAGCGCAAACCAGATCGATATCAGCCCGGGCACGATAGCCTCCACGATCAGCAGAATTACCATCGCCGCAAGCCAGACGGCAGCCATATTGACGAAAACCGTCGTCCCCAACAGCAAATGTATCACCTCCGTATTATTATCTGTACATATTATATATTGGAGTCAGACTTTTATCAAGTAAAATTTACTTCTGCCGGATGTCCGCCGCCCGCGGACTTGAAACGCCTGCCGTTTCCCGCAAGTTTTCGGACTTTAACGCTTTAACTCTTTACTTTTCAAGTCCGATGTTGTATCATATGTTGTATCATAAGTATAAATTCAACAGCAGATACGCTGACCGTTTTGTGTCAGCTTCACAGAATACAGAATGGAGATCAGAAAACGAAATGAATAAGCTACCCAAAAAACCGAGAAACGAGAATTTGTATAAAGCCATACTCAGTCTGAAAGACGTTGACGAGTGCATGAAGTTCTTTGACGATCTGTGCACCGTGCCGGAGCTCATGGCAATGGAGCAGCGCTATCAGGTCGCCTCCTGCCTTGACGACGGTATGATCTACAACGACATTCTGGCCGAGACCGGCGCATCCAGCGCCACGATAAGCCGCGTAAACCGCTCCCTGCGATATGGCAGCGGCGGCTACGCCATCGTATTTGACCGCATGAAGAAGGGAGAAGACAAGTGAGCTGCTACGGCCCGCTCGCCGCATGGTACGACCGGCTCACTGGGGACGTGCCATACTCGGAATTTGCAGACTATTATGAAGCGGAGTTTCACCGTCACGGCGGTGAATTCCGCTTTCTGCTCGATTTGTGCTGCGGTACAGGTACGCTGACCTGCGAAATGGCGCGCCGCGGCTATGAAATGATCGCAGTCGACGCATCTGTGGACATGCTGATGCAGGCGCAGGAAAAGTCCGCCGGGCTCGACCCCGCCCCGCTCTTTCTGTGTCAGGAGGCGTCCGCGCTCGATCTGTACGGCACAGTCGACGCCGCCTACTGCTCACTCGACGGCATGAACTATATCCCGCCCGGCGAACTGCCGAAGCTTTTTCATCTGCTGCGGCTCTTTATCCGCCCGGAGGGGCTTCTCATCTTCGACCTGCGTTCTCCCGAGTGGCTGACGTCCATGGACGGTCAGGTGTATGTGGATGAGCAGCCGGACGTGCTGTGCCTATGGCGCGCGGATCTTGACCCCGATGCCGCTTCCGTCAGCTACGGGATGGATATTTTCTCCCGCGAGGGCGGGCTCTGGCGGCGCGACAGCGAAGAGCATGTGGAATATATCCACCGCTTTGACGCGCTCCGCGCCATGCTGGAAAATCAGGGCTTCACCGGTGTGGAGCTTCGTACCGACGGCCCTCAGTGCGCCGCCGGCCGGCAGTTTATTATTGCAGAAAGAGGTTTGAACTGAATGAATAACGATAAGATCATAAGAGCGACCGCCGGAAACGGCATGATCAAAATGGCAGTCGTCACCGCGCGCGACACCGTCGAGCGGGCAAGAGAGATACATTCCTGCTCCCCCACCGCCTCCGCAGTCCTCGGGCGCGCGCTCTGCGCCGCGTCCATGATGGGCGAGATGATGAAAGAGGAGCACGCCAGCCTCACCATCCGCATCAACGGCGGCGGCCCCATCGGCAGCGTTGTTGCTGTGTCCGACTCTGAGGGCTATGTACGCGGCTATGTCTCCGATCCGAGCGTCGACCTGCCGCTGCGTAGCGACGGAAAGCTCAATGTCGGCGCAGCCGTCGGTAAGGACGGTATGTTTACCGTCAGCCGCGATATTGGCCTCAAGGAGCCCTACATCGGTTCCACTGAGCTCGTCAGCGGTGAGATCGCCGAGGATCTGACCTCATATCTGCTTGAGAGCGAGCAGGTCCCGTCCGCATGCGCTCTGGGCGTGCTTGTCGATACCGACCGCACGATAAAGGCCGCGGGCGGCTTCATCGTGCAGCTCATGCCCGGCGCATCCGAAGAGCTTATCGGAAAGCTCGAGGACAACATTTTCATGATGGATCAGCTTACCACCATTCTCGACGAGGACGGCGCTGAGGCCGTGTTCGGTCAGGTGCTGAAAGGGCTCGAGCATCATATCGTCGGCGAAGTCCCAGTTGGCTACCGCTGCTATTGCAGCAGGGAGCGCGTGGGCGAAGCTCTGAGGTGCATCGACAGGGCCGAGCTTGAGGAAATGATCGCCTCCGGCAGCGACTGCGAAGTCAGCTGCCAGTTCTGTGATAAAAAGTACGTTTTCACGCCTGAAGACCTGAAGCTTATGCTCCCGGCTGAGGGCAGCGGAGACGAGACGTAAAAACATCAGAAAAATTTTCAATAAGATATTGACAATTTCGTTTTTTTCCTGTATTATAACGAAGCTGTCACGCGGGAGCATAGCTCAGCTGGTTAGAGCACCTGCCTTACAAGCAGGGGGTCACTGGTTCGAGTCCAGTTGTTCCCACCATCTTATTGAATACGCCTCGGTAGCTCAGTAGGTAGAGCAGCGGACTGAAAATCCGCGTGTCGCCAGTTCGACTCTGGCCTGAGGCACCATTTTGCGGCTTTAGCTCATCCGGTAGAGCGCCACCTTGCCAAGGTGGAGGTAGCGAGTTCGAGCCTCGTAAGCCGCTCCACACAAAATAGATTTGCGGGTGCTTCAGCCCGCAAATCTCATATGGCGCCATAGCCAAGTGGTAAGGCAGCGGACTGCAAATCCGCGATTCCCCAGTTCAAGTCTGGGTGGCGCCTCCAAAAGAAAAAACCGGTCTTTCGACCGGTTTTTTCTTTTGGATATGTTACTCCCTCTCTTGGACTGGCTCAGCGACGGCGGCATATGCCGCCTAGTCCCCGAAGGGGATTCAAGTCTGGGGCGGCTTTTTATGCTCTGCATCTAAAATCGCCGCGCTTACTCCGCCGCTTTCCGCCTACCGGCTTTACCTGTGATATATTCTTTTGAACTCCTCTGATTCGCCGCCGTCCGGCGCAGTGAGCACAAGCGGCGGCTCGACCGTTAATCCGGGTTTCCCGCCGCGGCGTCCCTCTATCAGCACAAGCGACGGGGCCGCGGATGCGCGGCTGTGCACCGTGCGCAGGCGCTTCGGCTCGATGCCGCAGGCGGTCATCGTGCAGAACACCTCGCTCAGCCGCTCCGGCTTATGCACAAGCTCGAAGCTTCCTCCGGTACGCAGGAGCCACGCCGCCGCCGCGCATATATCTCCCAGCGTGCATTCGGTCTCTCCGCGCGCAGAGGCCCGCCCCTCGATCGGAGAGAGCGCGCCGTGCCCGACCGGAAAATACGGCGGATTCGATACGACAAGGTCGAAGCTTCCGGCCTTGAAAAGCTGCCTGTGCTCCCGTATGTCGCCGCAGACGATCTCCGCGCGCTGTGACAGGCTGTTGACCTCCATGTTCTTCTCTGCCAGCGCGGCAGCGTCCGGCAGCAGCTCAAGCCCGGTCATATGCAGCTTCTCCGAGCGCGCAAGCAGAAGCAGCATTATTGCGCCCGACGCGCAGCCGAGATCTATCCCTTTTTTCACGGAGGTGAGCCGCACAAAATCGGACAGCAGCACGCAGTCAGTGCCGAGCCGGAAGTGCCCGGCCTGTGCGAATAACGGCCCGCCGGGCCAGAGCTCACAGAAATCTGACATAACTTCTCCTTACAAAACAATACCGTATAAAACAATGAAGGGGCGACAGCACATCGCCCCTTCATTATTTCTGTTCTCAATTACTCCTGAACGATCGCTTCGGCAGGGCACTGAGCTGCGCAGGAACCGCACTCAAGGCACTTGTCCTGATCGATGACATAGTGCAGATCACCCATATCGATCGCTTCAGCGGGGCACTGAGCCGCGCAGGAACCGCAGGACAGGCACTCGTCGGTAATAACAAAAGCCATAACGTTACCTCCGTATGTAAATTTGGGCCTCATAGACCTTTCCACGCACATTGTAACACATAAAACAGAAAAATCAATTAAAAATTTATGACGGTTAATAATTCCTTTGAAACATGGGGATAATTTTCCTGATCGCAGCTGAGTTTCGCCGTTTTCGGCGGGACAAATGGGCGATAATTCATTTATATGTGCGCTGTATGAGGGGGTATATATCTTGAAAAGCAACGGACAATTCACTCAGCGTGCCGAGCTTGCAATAGAAAACGCCAGAACGGCGGCAGGCAGTCTCGGCCACAGCTATGTCGGCACTGAGCATCTTCTGCTGGGCATAGCGATGGAGAGCGATGGACTCGGCGCGCGGATACTTGAAAAGCACGGCATAGGCGAAAAAGAGCTTCGCCTTGCAATAACGGATCTTTTCGGCACGGGTACGCAGAGCATCCCCGGTCAGGGGCTCACTGCCAGAGCGCGCATTGCAATGGAGAAAGCCGCCGCAGAGGCGGATCATCTCCGGCAGGGCTATATAGGCACGGAACATATAATCCTCGGTGTGATCCGGCAGAGCGACAGCGGAGGCGTGCGCGTACTGACGAACACGGGAGTAGATATAAATGACATATATACCGACATAATGGACGCCTTCGGCGCGCCGAACAGCCGCAGCAAGCCCCAGGCCGGCGCTGTGCGCAGCACGATACGCCGCACCGAGACGCGGGTGCTCGATCAGTACAGCCGCGATCTCACGGAGCTTGCGCTCACCGGGGCGATAGACCCTGTCGTCGGCCGCGGCGACGAAATACTGCGCACAGTACAGATACTGTCGCGGCGCACAAAGAACAACCCCGTTCTGGTCGGCGAGCCGGGCGTCGGAAAGACTGCCGTGGCCGAGGGGCTTGCGATACAGGTCGCGCACGGTCAGGCGCCCGCTGGTCTGAGCAGGAAGCGCATAGTCTCGCTTGATATACCGGCAATGCTGGCCGGGACAAAATACCGCGGCGACTTTGAGGAGCGCGTCAAGGCTGTTTTAAAGGACGTGAAGCGCGCCGGAGACGTCATACTGTTCATAGACGAGCTGCACACGATAATCGGCGCGGGCAGCGCAGAGGGCGCGATCGACGCGGCCAATATCCTCAAGCCGGCGCTCGGCCGCGGTGAGGTGCAGATAATCGGCGCGACGACGCCCGAGGAATACCGCCGGCATATCGAGAAAGACGCGGCGCTTGAGCGGCGCTTTCAGCCGGTGCTCATAGCGGAGCCTGGCCGGGAGCAGACGCTTGAAATGCTCAAAAGCCTCCGCCGCGGTCTGGAGCAGCACCACGGAGTGCGAATAAGCGACAGGGCTCTCACGGCGGCCTATGAGCTTTCGGTCAGATATATAAACGACAGGTTCCTGCCGGATAAGGCAATAGACCTTGTCGACGAGGCCGCGGCGGGCGTGCATGTTTCCGCCCGGGCGGACGGGCTCGTAACTGCGGCAGATATAGCCGGGGTCGTGTCGCGCTGGACAGACATACCCGTCACAGGGCTGGACAAGGACGAGACCGAGAGGCTGAAAAACCTTGAGGAAGAGCTCAAAAAACGCATAATCGGGCAGGACGAGGCCGTCTCCGCCGTCGCAAGGGCGATACGGCGCAGCCGTGTCGGGCTCAAGGATCCCGCAAGGCCGGTCGGAAGCTTTCTCTTTCTCGGGCCGACCGGCGTGGGCAAAACGGAGCTGTGCCGCGCGCTGGCGGCCACGGTATACGGCGACGAGAAGGCAATGATACGCCTTGATATGTCCGAGTATATGGAAAAGCATACCGTCAGCCGGCTCATAGGCTCGCCTCCGGGCTATGTGGGCTACGAGGACGGCGGACAGCTGACGGAAAAGGTGCGCCGGAAGCCGTGGTCAGTAGTTCTTTTTGATGAGATAGAGAAAGCGCATGAGGACGTATGGAGCATATTGCTCCAGATCATGGACGACGGGCATCTCACGGACTCCACAGGCCGCCGCATCGACTTCAGCAATACGGTCGTCGTCATGACCTCCAACGTCGGCGCAAAGGCCATAACCGACGGCAGGCCGCGCCTCGGCTTCAGCGGCGGCGAGTCCGGCGCTGAGGACGATATGCGTGCGCAGGTCATGGAGGAGCTGCGCAGCACCTTCCGCCCCGAATTTCTCAACCGTATAGACGAGACCATCGTTTTCCACCGGCTGACCGGCGAAAACATGTACTCGATCACACAGACCATGCTGACCGGTGTCAAGCAGCGCTTTGAAAAGCTCGGACTGCATCTTGTGGTGCCGGAAGAGACGGCGCGCTGGCTCGCAGAGGCCGGACATGACGAAAAGTACGGTGCGCGTCCCCTGCGCCGTACAGTGCAGCACAGCATAGAGGACGCTGCGGCAGAGCTGCTGCTGGACGGCAAGGCGAGATCCGGCGACTCGATAGCGGCAGTTGTATGCAGCGGCGGAGTGAAGCTGTCCGTCGCGGTATGATCAGATAAGCTTCGGCAGGCAGAGCAGCCCCGGGATGCGCTTACACGCACGTCCCGGGGCTGCTTTTGCTGTTAAGATTTTATTGTAAATAAACTATTGTTGAATTATAATTGAGCAACAGTTTAACGTGAGATGGTACCCTCAATTGACAAAGATACATACACGGTTTTGCGCTTGAGAGGGCAGCTTTATATATACTTTGGGAGGTCTTATTTCATATGTTCAAGATTTTGATTGCTGAGGATGACAACGAGCTCAGGCAGCTGTTCAGCCATGTTTTGATAAAGAACGGTTATTCGGTCGTAGGCGTCCCAAACGGTCAGAAGGCTCTGGCCGCAATGGAGACAAGCTATTACGACCTTATCATATCCGACATAATGATGCCCGTCATGGACGGCTACGAGCTTGTCAGGACGATCCGTGCTTCAGGTTACAATACGCCCGTTCTGATGATAACCGCGCGCGACGCCTTTGACGATATGCGCGAGGGCTTCGTCTCCGGAACCGACGACTATATGGTCAAGCCCGTGAACGTAAACGAGCTGCTTCTGCGCGTGGGCGCGCTTCTGAGGCGGGCTCAGATAATAAACGAGCGCCGTCTTGTCGTCGGGGACACCGTGATGGAGTGCGATTCGCTGACGGTCACGACAAACGGCCAGAGCATGGTGCTGCCGCAGAAGGAGTTCATGCTGCTGTACAAGATGGCTTCATATCCGGGCCGCATATTCACGCGGCAGCAGCTCATGGACGACATATGGGGCTATGAGTCGGAGACGAACACGCACACGGTGGACGTTCACATCGGGCGGCTGCGCGACCGCTTCAAGGATAACCAGGACTTCAGAATAGTCACGATGCGCGGGCTTGGGTACAAGGTGGAAAAGGCATGAAAAAGCTGAAAAATCTGCATCCGGGCTTTCAGCTCAAGTTCTCGTCATCCACCGCGGTAGGCGCCGTGCTGACTGTCATGGTGACATATTTTGTCGTCCGCGTGCTCAATGACAGATTTCATGTGTCGCTCGGCATGCCTATAGGTCTCCGCATGCTCATATCCGGCATCATATTCGGCGTTGTAGTCGCAATAGTTCTTAATTCCACGTTCATCAAGCCGCTCATGACCGTTGCCGCCGCGATGCGTAAGGTCGCCGAAGGCGACTTTGGCATACAGCTCGAATGTAAAAGCAACATAAGTGACATAAAGGAGATATATACGAGCTTCAACGCCATGGCCAAGGCTCTCTCCGAGACCGAAACCTTGCAGACAGACTTTGTCTCCAACGTCTCCCATGAGTTCAAAACTCCAATAAACGCGATCGAGGGCTATGCCTCGCTCCTACAGGACAGCGAGCTGCCGCATGAGCTTCAGGCAAAGTACGTCGACAAAATAATTTTCAACACCCGCCGCCTGTCCGACCTTGTCGGCAATATACTGCTGCTCAGCAAGGTCAACAATGAGAGCATAAAACCCAAGTCGAATACATACCGGCTAGACGAGCAGATACGCCAGTCCATATTTGCGCTTGAGCGCAAGTGGACCGAGAAAAACATAGATTTTGACATTGAGATGGACGAGGTCGAATACTGCGGCTACGAGGGCTTCATGATGCACGTCTGGACAAACCTGATAGATAACGCGATCAAGTTTGACTCCTACGGCGGCTCAATAAGACTGCGGCTGAAAAAGGTCGGCGAAAGGGTGTGCTTCACTATCACCGACACCGGGCCCGGTATTGCTCCCGGCGAACAGCAGAAGATATTCACAAAGTTTTATCAGGTCGATAATTCGCATCAGAAAGAGGGCAACGGTCTCGGTCTGGCGCTGGTAAAGCGCATCGTCACATCGAGCGGCGGAACGATCTCAGTGGAAAGCGCTCCCGGAGCGGGCGCGACGTTTATCGTCGAGCTGCCGCTCTCTGTACAGGAAGCTGAACAATAACATAAGTTCTGCCATGCGCAGCGCGGCAGAGCTTTGCGAAAAAGGAGAAGAAATGAAAATAAGCGTTTACGGCGATTCCGTGCTTGAGTGCGTGCGTCTGGGGGAAGACGGGAAATATGTTCGCAGTCATGAGCTCGTCAGCTGCTTTGAAGCCGAACACAACGTCGTCATAGAAAACAGGAGCAAGTTCGGTGCGACGATAGAACGTGGCTTTTCGCGGCTCCAGCACGATCTGGAGCGCGGCGGACTCGGCAGCTATACCGTGCTGGAATACGGCGGGAACGACTGCGCTTACAGATGGGCCGAGGTCGCCGCGGCTCCCGAGGCGGAGCATGTATGCATGACGCCGCCCGATCGTTTCCGTGAGATATACAGGGAAATGATAGATCTGGTATATAAAAACGGCAGCTGGCCGATAGTATCGACGCTGCCGCCAATAAGCTCGCACCGCTATCTGGACTTCGTCTCGCGCGGCGGGCTCGATAAGGCCGCCATACTCCGCTGGCTCGGCGATCTTGAGGCAATATCCCGCTGGCAGGAGAGCTACAGCCGCATTGCGGAGGAGCTGGCAAAGGACAGGGGCTGCCTGATACTCGACCTGCGCTCCGCATTTCCGGCATCCGGAGACGAGCTTGACGCCTGCCTTTGCTCGGACGGTATACATCCCGATCTCGCCGGGCAGCAGCTCATTTATAAGCGCGCGTCCGAGAGCATAAAGAAGCTGCTGGGCTGACCCCGGCCGTACCGGACTATTGACGGCCGGCAGCTTACGGCTATATAATATCCGTGCAATACTCAGACAGCACCGTATGATACGCCTGCCGCATCATACAGCGCTGCCATAAATCAGGGTGAGATCATATGAACAGGAAAAAAAGCGGCTATATCGTCAGCATCGCCGTGCTTGTACTGCTCCTTACGGTCACTTTCACGGTGTTCAGGAGCAAGCTGCCGGATATAATGGCTGCGGTCAGAGAGGTTCCGGCCGCAGCTGTATTTTTCATAATTGCCGCCGGGATAAGCTACCAGCTCATCGACTCTGCGATGTGCCTTGTGCTCGTGCGCAGCCGTCTGCCGTCGCTGACCTACCGTCAGGCGTTCGAGCTGACAATGACCGGCGTGTTCTCTCTCGTGTGCAGCAACAGCATCATCACGATCCCGCTGCAAAGCGTCTATCTGTACGCTCAGTCGCTCGACGTCGGACACACGGTGGGACTGATGACGGTGAAGTATATTTTCCATAAGGCGACGGTGTTCTGCTATGCACTCGTAATGCTGCTTTTCAATCTTCCGTGGCTTGAGTCGGCAGTCCCCGGCATAATGAAATATCTGCTGCCGGGCTTTGCCGTATGTCTTACGATAATCACGCTGCTGATATTGCTGTGTACGTGGGATAAGCTGCGGCGGCTGATGCTCAGGCTCATCGACAAGCTGCCCGACACAGGAAAGATCGGTGAGAAAAAGGCCGGATGGAAGGAAAACATCGGCCTGATGTACACCGAAATGCAGAACCTTCTCACGCAGAAATGGCGTATTGCGGCGGTGCTGGCAATCAATGCCGTGAAGTTTGCCGTCGTGTATTCGGTGCCGCTCCTGTGCATGCGCGCGCTGGGCTGCGGCGGACTGAGCTTTCCGCATGCGCAGACCCTGGGCTCGCTCGTGTGGCTTATCGCAGGCGTTCTGCCGAGCGTATCCGGCCTCGGTCCGGCCGATGTGGCTTTTGCGCTGCTGTTCGGTCCGTTTGCGCCGGAGAACACGGTTAGCGCCGCGCTCGTGCTGTACCGCGCGGCAACGTATTTTGCGCCGTTTATCGTGAGTCTGCCTACCGTGTTCATTGCGCAGCGCAGGACGAGCCGCGCAATGGAAAACAGGGGCGGCGGCCCGGAGCCGGAACAAACAAATTAATGCAGCGCCGTATAAAGCGGCATTGCCAAAGGAGAAAGAGATATGAGCTTTTATGAGACCGCATGGGTTATATTCATCTATTCCTTCCTCGGCTGGTGCGCGGAGGTCGTGTTCGCGGCGTGCCGGCGCGGTATATTCGTCAACCGCGGCTTCCTCAACGGCCCGGTCTGCCCGATCTACGGCTTCGGCGTGGCGCTGGTGCTGTGGCTGCTGGAGCCGGTGAAGGAGAGCTTTCCGCTGCTGTTTCTGGGCAGCATGCTCGTCACGACGGCGCTGGAGTATTTCATCGGCTTTATCATGGAGAGCTTTTTCCACGACAAATGGTGGGATTATTCCAACAATCCCTTTAACATAAAGGGCTATGTATGCCTTGAGTTCTCGCTCATATGGGGCCTTGCCTGCGTGCTCGTCGTCGACGTGCTCCACCCGCTCGTGCAGCGCTTTATCGACATCATTCCGGTTCGGCTGGGCTGGTGGCTCATCTGGATATTTGCTGCGCTGATGGCGGCGGACGCGCTCATCACGCTCATAGAGCTGCTCAAGCTGCCCAAGCGCTTCAAGGCTGTCGAGGAGCTTGAAAAAATGATGACCGCCGTCTCCGACACCGTCGGCGAAAAGGTCCTGTACGAAGGCTACGACCGCATGAAGGAGCAGCGCGAGGCCTTTGATGAAAAGCATCCTGAGCTCCATGAGAAGGAGAAAGAAGTTATACGCGGCGTGCTTGAAAAGCGCAGCGAGATAAATACGGAGCTCAAAGCGCGCGAGGATGCGCGTCAGGAACGCTCCGCACAGCGCCGCGAGGAGCTGGAGCAGAAGATCACCAGTGTGCTCGGCCACAACATTATCCACGAGCGTATCGCGCGCGCCTATCCTCATCTTGTTGACGGCGAGCATAACGGCAGTCACTTCCGCCGGCTTATCGACACGGCCAACAAGAGACGAAACGAGAAAAAACATAACGGCGCCGCCTGAGCGCCGTAAGATAAACCGGCTCCCCGGAGAGGAACACTCTCCGGGGAGCCGGCTGCTGTCTATATTCTTTTTTTCGCGTTTCCTATGAGTTTTATCTGCCTTGCTCCCGCCTCCATTGCGCGCTTCAGCGGACAGTAGAGTACAAACGTCAGCACAAAGTTGCCGATGCAGTGGCGTATGTCAAACGGTATGCCGGTGATGAAATAGGTGAAAGCCATGTTCCATCCTCCGATGAACAGATACGGGATGGAGCAGCCGAGGCCGAAAAACAGCCCGTGCAGCGCCGCCACTATCGCCCAGACGATGGATGAGTCGTTCTTACGCATCAGCACGGCGGCAGCGGCGAGTATCGGCCACAGGTACATGTATGACAGCACCCACAGCCCAAAGCCCCACATAAGCCCCTCAAGCACCACGAACACGAACACGGAGTACATAACTCTCCAGCCGAAGAAGACGGCGGTCAGGATGATGAGCACATCCGTCATATGCACATTGCGTACCGGCGCCATTGCCACCTGCATCACGAACATCAGCGCGCCCATCAGGGCCAGCAGGCACATCTCACGGACGCTTATTTTACCAGCCGGCCGTGAAGGTGATCTCATAATGCTCCCCGTCCTGGATCATCGTGTCATCCACGCCGGTCATCAGCATTTCGCCGTCCTTCGTAAAGCACCACCACTCGCGCTTCGACTCGTCGGCCCGCTCTCCGTCGACTGTCGTGACGTACAGACCGTAGCTGCTGTTGTCGCCCTCGATCAGATTTTCCTGTTCAAGAGCGCCGCGCAGATTTTCGGAGTCCGTGTCTATTGTGAAATCCTTCGTGCTGCCGTCGGCATGTATGACCTCCACGACAAGCTGCTTGTCCCCCTGCGTTCCCTCAGGGTAATATGCCTTGTAGAGAAACAGCGCGCCGACTATCAGCGCCGCCAGCACGACAAGTGCTATGACGATCTTCAGACTTTTTTTCATTTATCCTTTTTCCTTTCGTTATTCTTCCCGTTCCGGTTGCGTGCAGCAGCCCAGATACATTGCGTACACCGCCGCAGTCATCCCGGCAAGGCCCGTAAACATCAAAAGATAGCAGCGGCCGTACCAGTCCCCATGGCGCTGAACAAGGTATTCCGCAAGCGCAGCGCATATCAGTGACGCGCCCCAGCCAATCCACAGCCCGGCACGCCTGCCGCTGCGGCCGCTGACGCGCACCGACATGCGGCTGTAATAGATGAGCAGCGCAAGCATCGACGCTGCGGAAAACACCTGTACAATACTGATAAAGCTGTTTAAATGCATGAAGCTGGAGTCATAGCGCGTGCTGTCGAATATGAACTCGACCGCGCTGAACAGCAGCAGGAGCATGCGTGCCGTGTGTCCATCGCTCGATTCCCTGCCGCGCATTTCAATGCTGCGGCGGGAAAAATAGAAGCGCAGCAGCGCCGCAGATACGGCGAGCAGCACAAGAAACTCAACGAAGAACGCTGCAAAGCGGTACTCCGCCGCGCCTCCGGTATATACCGGCGACGCGAGCGGCAGATGCTGAAGCGCAGGTCTGGTGATGACGATCTTACCGCGGCATGAGCTGTTGAAGAGCGCGGACAGGCGGATGAACGCCGCGCACAGCGCCGCGCCGGGAGCCGCAGCGTCAAGCATGCGCGCTGCATTGCCGGTAAAGCCCAGCCTGCCTGTCAGATATGCCGCGGTCAGCACACCCAGTACTGCGCCCGGCAGACAGTAGCCGCCGCCGGAATAGTCCGTCAGCGCGTTGAGAAGGCCCGTATACTGCTCCATATGGCAGTACCAGTGGAGGAGCCTGCAAAAGACTACGGAGAAAAACACCGCCGCCGGCAGCAGCACCCACAGCGGTCTGCCCGTGCCGACATATGAGGTATACAGCGAGTAGGTAAGCGCAAAACCCGCTGCGATGCCAAGCGCTATTATCATCCCGCTCCAGTAGATGACAGTGCTGCCCGCGCATATGGCTATAGCGTTCATCCTGCCACCTCCGCTCCCGGCAGTGCCGTAGCAAAATAGATCATATCGCTCACGGCGCGCTCCGCGCCGAAGTCGACATTGTTGGCAGGCTCACCCTGGATCGTTATCTCGGCCGTCTGCCCACCGCTGAGATTATACGCCTTTACACAGCCCCTGTCATACATGAGCTCTGCAAACTCATTGACGCTGATGCCCGGCCTGCTGCCGGTGCCATTGACGGTCATGAGAAGATAGTGCAGCCCGTCCGTCATGCCGATACCTGCGCGCGCCGCTTCCGTGCGTACCTCGCCTATCGGATAGGATGCACACTGCTGCAAAACGCCGCCGTCCACGAGCACCGGGCCGAAGGCCAGCGAAAAGAGCACGTCATTTTCGGCTATGTAGTCTTTCACGGCATCGTCCCCGCCGGGCTCGCCTGCCCGCAGAAAAAGCATGTCTCCGCCGGCTGTGATAAAGCAGGTGTCAAGCTTGTCCGCACTGTTGCGGAACAGCTGCCGCTGATACACCGTAAGCCCGCTCTGCCGGAAGGCATAGCAGTCGGCGTTTGAGGCGACTACGGCGTTTGCCGCCCCGGCCATGGTCGAAGCGTTGAGATATACCGGCGAGCCATATGTATCCCCGGCGAGCTTCCGCCGGAACTGTGAGCCGTCAGCGATCTTTATCTCCGCAAGCGTGGCGCAGCATCCGTCAAGCTCCTCCTTCCACACGATGGCAAGGATAGTAGGATCACTGTAATAATACATCTCTGCGCCGCTGCTGAACGGCCTGTCACTCTGCCAGACCGTTTTCTGCCCGCCGAGCAGCTCTGCCGATGCGTCTATCACGGACTGTATCACCGCAGGCTCAGTCGTCCGTCCGAAGCCGTCCGGGTCCGGCTTCGGTGCAATGGTGTCCGTCTCCGCTATGGCGTACATTTTTTTAATATCCGTATAATCGCTCAGCACATCGCTCGCAGCGTTGTTGGCGTATACGTCGAGCCTGCTCGTGAGATTCAATTCTTTCTGCATGCGCGCTGCCGTGCTCATGCCGGAATCCGGGTGTATATGCACCGCGGCCCAGCACACCGCCAGTATTGCGAGCACTGCGAATATGACCGCCATGATGTTTTTGGCCGGTGTCTGCGCCCTCGCCCGCACCTCGCGTATGCGCTCCTGCGCGGCAGTCGCGTCCTTATCCTTACGGCGCAGGGCGGATTTCTGCGCGTCGAGCTTTGCCTGCGCCGCCTCCTCCCTGCGCTGGATGGCGGCAGCCTTTTTCTTTTCGCTGTAATTCAGGTATTTGTCCGGTTCCGGCGCAGGCGTGCGCCTTTCACGTATTCCGGGAATAGACCACGCGTCCGGACGCCTGTACGCCCTGCCGGACGGGGTAAAAAGCGGTGAAAACTCCTCTTTCTCTTCCGCCGGGGCTCTGCCCTCCGGTTTTCCCTGCTTCTGCACCTGGTGCGCACTCAGATAGCTCTCAAGGCGCGAAACATCCACATAGTACTGCGCGTCCCCGCTATCGCCGGAGCCGGGCTGTCTTTCCACCGGCCGGTCCTTTTGCGCGCCGTCCGGCTTCACGTCTCCCGAAATATCTTTGCTGTATGACGAGAACTCGGTAAGTATCGCGTCGAGGTCCGAATTATAATCATTTGTGTTGCTGCTCATTTATGCCTCCCCGGCTCAGTATGCCGCGCCGCCCATCAGGGCGTTCAGCATATCCCTGTTCGTGACTATGAGCCACTGTCCGTCGGTATAGGTAAGCTCGACTTCGATGACGGACGCGGTATAATAGCTGCTTGCATGGCTGAGAACGGATGTCAGCGCGTCGCTGTACGCCTTTTCGGCCACAGCCGGAAGATATTTGTTGTTCTCATCGTAGACCTGGTCTGCCGGTTCGTCTCTGGCGGCCTTCTCTATATTTCGCTGCATGCCGTCCTCCACACTTGCCTCGAGCGAGCTCAGATCGAGATACCTGAATCTGACATTCTGCACTGCGCTTATGCCGTCCACCTTTGCCGTACCGCTGAGAGCATAATCATAGCTCTCCCGAAGCGCGGCATATATCTTCACGGCGTTTTCACCGGCCGGCTCAGTCTCAAGGCCGAGCCCCGTATAGTCGCTCAGGCATGAGTAAGCCGTGGGATAATCACCGGCCAGCACCGCGTCGTAAAACTTTGCTACCGTCTGCGCCGGGTCCCCGCCCGGGCGCGCGTAAAGCGGCCCCGCAGTGCTTCCTATCACGCACAGCAGCAGCGCAAGTCCGGCCAGCAGCACCGACAGCACGGCCCACGGCACGTTCAGGTGCCCGCTCTTCCCCATGCGCACAACTGCGGCAAGGCCCACGAATATAAGTACAATTATCACAAGAGCCGCCGCTATCGCCGCCGTGTTCCGGCTCGTGTCGACAGTGTTGTCAACATATGTCCGCGCCGCGGCATATGCGTCGGGGCGGCATAAGAGCACCAGCCCTGCGGCCGCAGCGGCGGACAGGATTGTTTTTATTCGCTTCATTGTCTTCTCCAGCAATAATTTGTCGAAGTGTATGTAAATTTTATTTTACATTTTTTCCGTTCCGAATTCAAGACGTTTGTTTATACTATTTTTTCCACACTGTACATGCTGTTGAGCACCTCAAGTCCCGGGCGGAAGAGCTTATCTATCGTCCAGATGCTTATTCCGGCAAGCCCGAACTCGGCGGCGAGCCCCAGCCGCGCCCTCACGCTGCGCACGTCCTCAAACCACACCGTGCGCGGATGTCCGGCCGCGTCCGTATAATTGAAGTACGGCGCAGATGCAACTGCGTCGTAGTGTATTTCCGCCCCCATGCTCACGGCAAGGTCTGTCGCTCCCGCATTGGAGACGACCTGCGCCGCCTCGCCCTGCCTCCACGGCAGCCGCCAGTTATAGCCGTAGTTTGAAAAGCCCATAAGTATCTTGCCCGCCGGTATCTTCGTCACGGCGTATTCGAGCACGGCGCGCATTCTGTCCACCGGCGACACGGCCTGCGGCGCTCCGTAGGTGTAGCCCCATTCATAGGTCATGATTATTACGCGGTCCATGTACAGCCCGTGTGCGGCGTAATCATGCGCCTCATATAGAAGTCCGCTCTGCCTGTCGCTGTCCTTGGGCGCAATGGCGCTCGTCAGATAATAGCCAAGCGGGTGGAACACCTCCGCCGCCCTGCGGATAAAAGCATTGTACCCCTCCCGGTCAAATGGATAAACGTATTCTATGTTGAAATTTATACCGTAGTATTTTTTCTCGCGCAGAGTGGAGAGAATATTATCAAACACCCGATTCTGCACCTGCTCATCGGTAAATACCGCGTGAGCAATATCGCTTGAAAACCCTGAGCTCTCGCTGAGGTTGGTCACGGTCAGAAGCGGCGCTGCGGACGCCGCGTAGGCGGCTGAAACGAGCCGCCCGTCGTTTATCGGCCTGAGCTCTCCTTCGGCTGTCATGCTGTGCGAAAACGGGCATAGAAACGTGAGATAGGGCAGCGTTGCATTGAGCGCCGCCGCAGTTATGTTCGGATAGGCATAGCCGTTGACTTCTATCGGCGGCCGCTGTCCGTCCTCAAAGCCGGGTATGTACAGCGCCATTCCGGCCGTCAGGCGCGACGGGTCGGACAATTGATTCAGCTCCGCCAATGTCTCCGCTCTGAGGGCGTATTTTGCGGCAATGTTATAAAGCGTATCTCCGGGTCGCACAACATATATTTCCATGCCATCGTTCCTTTCAGATTTACTGTCACTAATATATGCCCCGGAGATTGCAGACAAAACGCGGACGTGGTACAATACAGTATAATAATATTAAACTGCCGCCGCGCAGTTCGACTGTACACCTGTGCTGCGGCGGCTGAAACCTTCAGGAGGATTTTATGGCAGAGCATACTATACCTAAGAGAGAAGATGTTCCCGAGGAATATACCTGGAATCTCGCGGATATATTTCCCGACGACGCGGCGTGGAGCGCCGAGTATGAGGCGCTCCAGCAGCTCCCCGAAAAGATAGCGGCCTATTCCGGCCGGCTTGGTGAAAGCGCGGAGACGCTGCTTGAGTTTCTGCGTCTTGACGACGAAGCCGGCGTGCGCCTCGGCAAGCTCTACGGCTACGCCAGCTGCAAGAGCGATCAGGACACTGCGAACGCCTTTTATCAGGACATGCGCGGCAAGGCGATGAGCGTATATGTCGCAGTGTCCAGCGCCGGCGCCTTTGCAACGCCTGAGCTCATTGCGATCGATGAAGACAAGCTCAACGGCTTCTATCTCACCGCGCCGGAGCTCGGCGTATACCGCCGCAGTATATACCGCATCCGCCGCATGGCCCCGCACGTTCTTTCCGCCGCTGAGGAGCGGCTGCTGGCCGCTGCCGGAGAGATGGCGCAGACGCCCGACAACGTATGCAGCGTGTTTAGAAACGCCGATCTCACGTTCCCTGGCGTCAAGGGTTCCGACGGCGATGAGCACCAGCTCACGAACGAGACCTTTGTTCCCCTTATGGAAAGCGCAGACCGTTCTCTGCGCAAAGCAGCCTTTGAGACCTACTACAAGCGTTTGGGCGAGTACAAAAACACTGTTGCCGCGACGCTTGACGGGCAGTTCAAGCAGCTGCGCTTCTTTGCCGGCGCGCGCAGATATCCCACGACGCTCGCCGCTGCGCTCGATTCGACCGAGGTGCCGCAGGAGGTGTATCTCAACCTCATTGATGCGGTGCATGCGAACATGGACAAAATGTACCGCTATGTTGCGCTGCGAAAGAAGCTGCTCGGCGTGGATGAGCTGCACATGTACGATGTATATACTCCGCTTGTGCCGGATGCTGCGGAGAAGATAAGCTATGACGAAGCCAAGGCCACGGTGCTTGATGCGCTGGCCGTACTCGGCGACGATTACACCGCGCTGCTGCGCAAGGGTTTCAATGAGCGCTGGATAGATGTATATGAGAATCAGGGCAAGCGCGGCGGCGCATATTCCACCGACGTTTCCCGTCCGCATCCGTATGTTCTGCTCAACCACAAGGACACGCTCGACAGCATGTTCACCATCGCCCATGAGATGGGACACGCGCTGCACAGCTGGCACAGCTGCAAAAATCAGCCGGTCTGTACCTCGGACTATGTGATCTTTGTCGCTGAGGTCGCCTCCACCTGCAATGAGGTCCTGCTTATGCGCTATCTGCTGGGCAAAACGCAGGACAAAAAAGAGAGAGCCTATCTCATCAACCACTTTCTCGATCAGTTCAAGGGTACGGTCTACCGTCAGACGATGTTTGCCGAGTTTGAGCTGGAAATGGGCCGCATGAGCGAGGCCGGTGAGACGCTGACCGCCGATGCCCTGTGCGATAAGTATCTTGCGCTCAACAAGCTCTACTTTGGGCCGGATATGGTTTCCGATGCCGAGATCGCACTTGAATGGGCGCGCATCCCGCATTTCTTCTACAACTATTATGTGTTCCAGTACGCGACCGGCTTCTCCGCCGCGGTCGCCATTGCAAATCGGATTCTGAGCGATGGAGCAGGCGCCGTTGCGGATTATAAGCGCTTTCTCTCCGGCGGCTGCAGCACCGGCCCGATCTCTCTTCTGAAAATCGCTGGCGTCGATATGAGCACTGCCGAGCCCATAAATTCCGCGCTCTCCCTCTTCGGCGAGCTCATAGACGAGCTGGAGAAGATACCATCAGATGACAAGCTGAGCTAAGCATAAAAGTTCATATCTGTAATAAAACAAGGCAGTCAGACCCATGAGGCGACTGCCCTGTTTTTTAATATATCCCCTTGATGCAAAGAGTAAAAAGCCGCCAGGCGATACAAGGCTTACGGCGGACCGCATGCGCGCCGAATCCGCTGCCCGAATGGAGTCGTATGTCAAGTGCATACGTGGTGAATGAAATCTGTAAAGGGAAAACACATTGTCTCAAACGAAAAAAAGCCTTGAAAACGTCGTGTTTTCAAGGCTTTCTGCATGGCAGGGGAAGAAGGCTTCGAACCCTCGGCCTACGGTTTTGGAGACCGCCG
>OIYO01000154.1_pt1 | contig 69327 bp, 96 predicted proteins | sample 1588191 | NCBI WGS metagenome assembly OIYO01 (sample SAMN03283275) | human gut metagenome | biome: human-associated habitat; material: feces | host: Homo sapiens | place: Peru | collected 2012 | reverse complement strand
CGCCTGTTCCATTTTGGATGCGAATACGAAGGTCTCCACACCTGCCGAACCCTTTGAGCTGAAGCAGTTCCGCCGGCATGACCGGCAATCCTGCATCCGCCAAATGGTTGACCGGAAGTACATTCTGGACAGCAAGGTCGTTGCAACAAACCGGCATAAGGCCATTGAGCAAAAGTCCGATAGTCTGCAGGAGTTCCGTGAGGTTTACGGTGACGCTGCGGTGTCGCAGCTCACCGTAAGACCCCACTCGCCACAGTACAAGGACATGACGCGCATTATGCCGGGTGCTGTGATGGACTTCAACGGGACTATCGGGGTTATGCAATGCTCAGGTGGTCGAAACAACGGAAAAGTAGAATTTTTCAAATCGACAAAAGGAAATAAAACTCCCCCAAAGAAATGTGTGCTTCTTGCACAGAACGCAGGCATGGTTTTCATCCCTGCCTGAAACGAAAGGAGAAATACAATGAAAAACACATCAAATCTTAAATATCCTGAAGAGAAAGGAGCCTGAAAATGGAACGACTCACCATCCGCCTTCCTGATGGACAGGCCTGTGTGGACTGCAATCGGTGCAAATCTGAGCGCACGAGCGAATCCAACGAGGCAAAGGAGATGTGCTCTACCCTCTATTGCCGCAACCGGCTGAAAGACCGGCTGGCGGCTTTCGAGGACACTTTCCTTGACCCTGAAGAGCTGCTGACGCTCAGACAGGAGAACGAGACCCTCCGCCGCATTCTGGGCAAGAGGTTCGGACCCTCCCCAGACGCCTCTGTACCTGAACTGGTCGGAGCTCTCAGCGATAAAATGCGAGAGACGGATGCGACCATCTATGCGCTTCGGCATGAGCTGGATGTGCTCAAGTCTACCTATCGTCCGAACTGCGTCAACTGTGAGCACATCCACAGGGATAACTTCAACTGCACAGCCGTAGGTGGGTTCTGTACCGATGTTCCTGCTGCCCACTGCCCGAAGCTGAAAGGGCTGATGGAAAAAGAGGCTGCGTCTCAGGCCAAGGAGGTCAAAGACGACACCCATGCTGAGTTTCTGGAACGCTGGGCAGTCGAGCTGAACAACCGGAACGAGCGGAGTGTTTTTCCGGCAGCCCTGAAAGTCGTTAAGGGTCTCGTCGTTGTCTATGCTGCATCGGACGACCTTGTGGAAGTTGAGGGCGCCATGACGCAGGAAATCGGCGCTTACGATGGTGTCAAGTTGACTGTGAGTAAGGCTCAGGGCTTCTATGAGACAACCGCAGGCGAGCCAGACATCGAGTTTCGCTGGTGCGATGATTCCTCTGCGGACTCTGTCTGCCCGTGGTCTGTTATCTGCAACCTTCCCCATCGCAAGTTCGACATTCTCGACGATGAGGGCTATGTGGCCAGCGTTGGTGTTGTGCTGCACATTGACGACATCCCTGAGTAAGTGAGTTTCCGAAATTGAAAGGAGTTTTTACTATGAATAAGAACGAGAACGGCTATGTTATCTGCGTTACCCCTACCGGCAGCGACCTGCCTTTTGTGCCCAACGTGGAGCACATTCGGAGAAGTGATTCGAGCAACCTCTCCAGCCGTGCGGCGGCGCGTAAGGCAGAAAAGGATGGTATTAAAATCATCCACGATATGCCCAATGTGCCGGACTGGACTTACATCGACACACCGCAGAACCGTGAGAAAATCGCGGCATGGCTGAAGGAGCATCCTGAAATGTGCTTCAAGAAGAAGGAACCCACCGTTCTTACACGGTACAATACTACCTGTCTCGTTTCTGCCAAGGATGTCGAAATATGTCAGGAACTGCTGGATATGCCCTGCGACGAGGAGCACAACCCCGCTGTAGAAACCGGCATCGGCAAGTATGCCGGCGTTCGTTGCTTCGGATTGACTTTCCCGAACGGATACTCTGCGGAAGTCACTGTCTGCTCTGACGATAAGGGCTTCTACGTCAACCCCGTCCTCTACAACGAGAAGATGTCTGAAGTCATGTGTCTGGATGCCGAAAGCACGCTGGAGGGCGTCTACACCTTTGATGACGGCGCTGTTGTGTACGTCATGGAGGTCGTCAAGGACTTGTCCGAACCGGCATTCCACGAGACCACTATCAGAATTCCCGCTGTGGACGCGAGAAAGTACCTCACTTATATGAAGGGTGAGGACTTTCCCGACGGTAGCCTCAACGTGTCGAATGCCGTTATTGCTGAGTATACCAGCAAGTTCGAAAACGGATTCACCGCCGTCCTGCGGATTATCCACAGAGAGTTCGAGGTTGTTTCCAATCTCTCCCTGTACGACGCAGACGAAACCGAGGTGTGGAGCATGGATGAGGACAGGCTGCTGTTGTGCGTCAGAAAATTCAATTACGGTAACGGCACTTACGAGGTCGAAGTGACGGATGAGACAGCGAACAGCACCGAAAAGGAGAGTTATTGGACGGAAATCCGTCACGATTTCCGTGAAGACTCTCCCGTTGGTTGCGGTGATGTGGTTGCTGCCGTGTCTGTTGATGCTTGGCGTACGTCCGACGACGATGCCGAGGGCGAGGTCATTGCCCGCGTCTTTCTCACCAAGAAGGGCGACGTGGTCATCGACTACATCAACGCCATCGCTCGCACCGACGTGCTGGCACAGGAATCCATTAACGAAACCGTGAAGGAGCTGCGCGGAACAGCTTGTTGATGGGAAGGTGCGGGAAGTAAAGAGAATCGCACCCATCACTCAGGACGCCTTGACAACCTCTTCTATCATGGATATACTTGGTATATCCCTGATGAGGAGGTTTGCGAGCCGTATGAAAACTACCCTAAAAAAGTGGGGCAATAGCCAAGGTATAAGGCTTCCAAAATACGTTTTGGAAACAATGGGATGGAGTGAAGACGAAGCCCTTGAAGTTTTAGCCGATGGTGATAAGCTCATTATCAAAAAGGCAAATAAACTTAAAACGATTGATGAGTTCTTTGAAGGGTATGATGGAGGCTATAAGCCGACCGAAATCGACTGGGGCTCCCCACAGGGGCGAGAAGTCTGGTAAGACAAGGCAACATTATTTTGCTCAACTTCATCGACGCAAGGCCGCACAAAGTTGTTGACCATGTTCCGGAAGATATTTTAGCTTCTGCTCGTGATTTGGTCGCTGCAATCTTTTAACAGATGTGTGAGAAAGCCCCCTTCGGGGAGCTTTTTCTTTTTGTTCAAAATTGTTGACAAAATGCCGAAACGTGGTAGTATAGTAGTATAATTACGAAGATTTTTTTATAAGGAGATTTATCTCCGTTTCAAAGTCACATCAAATATTCAAGGCAGTTGTTCTCGCTTGGGAACGACTGTCTTTTTATATATTTACTACATTTTTTGTTCCCATAAGTCCTTATCACAGGCTGGGAGAAAGGAGAAAACATGAAAACCAATGTTGTTTTCGAGTACGCTGGCGAGAACATGGAGACTGTCCACGATAAGGTTGCCGTCACCGGTGAAATTACCGATTGTGGTTTTGCTGTTATGATGGCAGCCACCAACCGCGACGGTGTATTTGTGCCGGCTGCTGTAGGGCTTCGCAAGGTAAACTATGCGAAGCTGGTTGGTGTTGAGCCCTGCGAAGCTGATTCTGATGCCGTGTGCAGTGCGGACGTCCTTGTGGGGCGCTTCGTAAACGCAAGCGGTGCGTGGGATGAGCTTTCGTCCAACAGGCAGGTGCAGAGTGGCGCCGTTCGTGTCGGCATCCCATTTGTGTATGGGCTCTACAACTTCACGCCGGTACGTAACGGGGCAAACAAGAAGATTTCGTGGTGGATTTCCCGCGAGGGTATCGGTCACGCGCTCTACTGCTTCACCGCAAACTACACCCCCGAAATCGGCTATCAGTTCCAACATATCAGCAACTATATTTCCATGTTCGAGGAACAGTTCGGCACGCCCGACGGCAAACCGAAGTCCAAGAAAGCCCCTGTTGGTGGGCGCAATGTGGCAGTTGTCCGCATTAAGGTCTATCCCGATGTCGGACCGGCCTATATCGTTGAGGTCCCTTCTGATGAAATTGGCAGTATCGACAAGTGGGCGAGAGAGCATCTGGAGAACTGGACCTGTGTTGAACAGAAGGATTCCAACTCCGCACCTGAGGCTTCCCCCTCACCCGAAATCGGCTATCAGTTCCAATACATCAGCAACGTTGGTGGGCGCAACGTGGATGCCATTCGCTTCAAGGTCTACCCCAATGTGGGTCCTGCCTATATCGTCGAGGTTCCCTCCGGCGAGGTCGATAACATCGACGAGTGGCTGAGTGAGCACATGGAGAGTGATGCCACATTCGTGGAGCTGAAAAGCACCGATTCCACCTCCAAAAACACGTCCTCTGACGAAAATGCCGACATCCGCGTGCGGGATATCTGCGGCGATAAGTGCCAGTGCTATGTCTACTACGACAAGGCTTCCGGCCAGAACAAGATGCGTTTTTGGCTGAGAGCCGCGTTCTCCCGTCCCTCCGATATGCTTGAGGTAAGAAAGGAGCTGAAAGCGAACTTCGGCAGCGGTGCCGGCACGCACACTTACGATGATGGCTCCTTCGACGTCATCATTCAGAGGTTGGTGCCGTTCGCTTTCTCCAATGCGGATTTGGAGAGCTTCGCAGACAATGCGGTTGCACTCATTGAGAATGTTCTGCACGCCAAGGCAACCAGCGTGAGCTGGAACGCCGGCCATTGCGAGAGCGATAATGATGCGCTGCTTACTGAGAAAGAGCGGAGCATCGTAAGCCGGCAGGCGTAAGGAGGTGTCTTCGGTGAACACAGTGATTTTTCCTGAGGACGTCGCCAACGCGGTACAGTCGGCTTACCTCCAAACCGAAGACGAGGATGTCAGAAATTTGCTTTTGTCCGTCGGCGCCGAGCTTCTTGATATCTCTCCCGATGAGATGTTTGAGATGATTCGTTGAAAGAAAGGAGAAACAGAGATGACCCTGAAGGAGTTTGTTGGAAAAAACGGCAAAGAGAAATGCGTTAGCAAGATGAGGCAGTGGCAGTCTGTTACCATCGGCTTCATCAACGCCGATGGTAAAGACGATGAGACGGAATTCGATGTATACCGCGTGGACACTTCCGCCGGTCTTGAAGAGCTGGCGCAGCTTTTCAACGATTTCTGTGCTGAAAACAATTTCCCCACGGACACGGTACAGTCGGTTCGTGTGGTGAGGAGTGCGGACAGCTACTCTGACCTTGCCGAAGCGTAAAGGCTATGCAAAAAAAAGAAAGGAGAAAATAATCATGGATTTCAAGAAAAAGAAAAAGACAAACAAGAATCGTTGTAGGGCTTGCCCCGCATCCGGTTTTTGCTCCGATGTCTGCTACAACAGGGATGTTCCTGATGCCACCTGTGCTCATGCCGTGAAGTACGATAAGCTGAATAAGCGTATCGCCGCTCTGGAGGGACAAGTGGAGGCGGTGAAGTTTATGAGCTTGAAGCAGAGAGACGTTGAGCTGGAAAAGCTGTGGGATGAGTTCGCCGATGTCCCGATGAATCAGGACACCGAAAAGATGGAGGGGGCATTCCTCCACTTCCCCGCCGGAACTCCTCGCGAGGACATCTGGCACTGGTTCGACGAACGCTATTCCAAAGGCGTCGCTGCGCTGCTTTACGGTCGTGGTGAGGACAACACCGCTACCATCGCTACTCTGGCCTATCGGAACGAGTTGTGCTGCGAGTGCGACTCTGAGTTGTGCGCCTTTGCGGATGCTTCCGGTATTTGCCGCGCTCCGTTCATTACCGGCGCCGCGCCGCGTATCCACGAGGATGGCTGCGACGATTTCTGCAGCAAGTGCGATGCAGGTTGCACGGCCAGCGTCGCGGACAAGGCTTCTGAGGCTGGACGGTATATGGTCTTCACGGACGACCCCTACGTCAGAGACGCTCAGATTTACTGCGGCACCATCGACGAAGATGAAGATATCTATTCCGAGGAAAACGAGGATAACTGGCACGATACCAGCGGTCCTGTTCTGCTCATTGACAGGGATTTCAAGACCCTCGATGAGCTGCGGAAAACGGTGATGAACTTCTATCCCGACATGGACCTTTGTACCTTGCGTGCCATTCGGGTCTCAGCGGAAACTGTCTGCCTGTAAGGGAGGTGCCCACAATGGATGCCTTTTTGGAAAAGCTCAAAAAGTCTTTTGTCGAACGTTTTACGTCTTTGATGGAAGACAACGGCGACTCCGTGACGGAAGCTGCAAGGATTATCGGTGTCGCTCCGGAAGCTGTCTCAACGTGGCTGCGTGGGCGTATCGTGCCGAGCATTGATTACTTCGCTAAAATTGCGGATGTTTACAATGTCTCTGTTGATTATCTGCTGGGTCAATCTGAGACCCAGCAGATAAAAGACATCCCCGATGAGGCGGCATATCCGGCTGTTCCCGCACGAGCCTTCTACAACTCGGCGCTACAGCTTATGGCAAAACAGAATTCTCTCATTTCCCAACAGAATGCGTTATTGCAGCAACAGAACGCTATCCTGAAGGCGATGCAGCAGAAGCCCGCTACTGAGAGCATATCTGTATCTCTGACAGATGGGTCTGTTGATTTGCCGTTTTGATGGAGGTGCAGATGGAAAACTTTGAAAAAGAGACGGCTAAGGTTTTCGGTAAACGTTTCCGTGCGTTGATGGCTGCCAACGGTGATACATCAGCAACGGCAACCACAAAGCTCAATGTTTCGGCGGCGATAATTGCGAAGTGGCGTCAAGGGAAAGTCGTTCCCAGCGGGGAATATCTCAAGCGAATCTCGGAAATCTACTGTATTTCTTCAGATTATTTGCTTGGGCTCAGTAATGATGCTCTTGCGCGGGCTGATGAGCTGTCTGGTGCAAGCCCCAGAAAACTGGCAAAAGTCATATATGAGTCCTGTCGAAATGCTGTGGAACCGCTTGAAGATTCCCAAAAGGATAACATCTATAAAGCACTTACGAGAGAGAATCTTGATGAGGTGTTTGAGAGAGTTATCGCTTTGGTGAAAGTGCAAGCAAAGTGCAAAGTGACAGGGGAAGGTGCGAAAAGAACAGTATTGTACCAATCTATTAAACACCAATCAGAAGAACTCAGCGAGTTCTTGCGATTGATTTTAGAGGGTGCAGATATGTCTTGTAACGAAACGTTGTCTACTTTAAGCAAGGAGACAAATGGCTGCGTTGATGCAATTCGCCCCTGAAAGGAGATTTTTACAACGGCTGAGGGCTACCTTTATGGTAGCCCTCTCTTTTTACTCACAGAATTATTGACAAAATACTGAAACGTGGTAGTATAGTAGTATAATTACGAAGATATTTTTATAAGGAGATTTATCTCCGTTTTCAGTCACATCATCATATTCAAGACAGTTGCTCTCTTTTGAGAACAACTGTCTTTTTATATATTTACTACATTTTTGTTCCCGTAAGACCTTAACACAGGCTGGGAGAAAGGAGAAATCATGGAAAACAAAAAGTACGATGCAGAACTCGCGCATTTGTTTATCTATCACGGTGTTGCTGAGTCCACGCCATATGAGGCTCTGGACAAAGCGTACAGCGAGTATGGACACACAGTATGCGTCTTGGCTCTGTACCAGCTTCTTACGACGGGTCGTGAGTTGATTCGCGCCATGGAGCATCCTGCTGCACTGGTGGAGACCATTACGGGGGTATTCCCACCGGATGTGAAAGAATCCGCCGCAGAGGTCATGCTCCTGATGGCAAAGGCTGATATTGACGTGCTGCTCGCCTTTGTGCAGCGCATCGTAAAGCCGTTCGAAGACCCGATGGGTCAGCGCATCCCGTTCCTTCACCCTAACGGCGATGAGGAGGACGTCTGCCCCGTGTGTGGCGCCGAGGTCGAATATCAGGGCGACCGTGACATCGACTACAACGATGGTACGGAGGTGAGCTGGGAATGCCCCGTCTGCAAGGCGTTCGGCAAGGCTCTGTACCACGACACCTTCCTCCAGCACAAAGCTGTGATGGATGGGAATGGCGATTGCGTACACGACCGCGTCTGAGCCTCCACGTTCTTTCTCAGAAAGGAGGAAAGACATGACAAAAAACTTTAAGGCGGTCATCGAAACGCTGAGTGAGGTCGGCTACTATCTTGCCTTTTGCTTTCTTGTTGCAACCAAGACTGTCAAAATACCTTTCAAAAAACTCGCTTCCGCTGCGGAGGCGAACATTAAGGGCATTGGCATATGGCTGGAGCACGCGGAAAGAGAGGCTTACCTCGCTCGCAATCAGTCTACCCCGCTTGAAGAACTGATTCAGAATCTGGAGAGCGAAATTCTTCGTGTTACTTATTTTTGCCTTGACCCTCGTATTCGCGAGGTATTCAAGAAAACAGATATTGCGAAGATTACTGAACTCATTAAAGCCAATGGCTCCAATATGGATGACCTCGATGCCTTGAGGCCGGTAAAAGGTGTGTTTGAGACCTATGTTTCCTTGCTTTATCAGCAGGATGAGACGCTCGGCATTGACCTCTTTGCCTCTCCCCCTATCGGGAGCTGCTGTATCCGCTTCAATGGAGGTTTTCAGGATTTCATTGCGTTCAAGAGTGAGGAGAAAGCAAGGTCTTTTGCTGAAGCAAGTGGACTGGAAGAACCGTTCATTTCCTTATTCAAAGTGGCCGTCTGCTGGCAACCGTTGGACGGAGGTGTTTCAGCATGATGGGCAACGTTGTGAGTAACCGAATCCGAAACGCTCGCAAAGCACTTGGTATTTCACAGGTAGAGCTGGCGAAGAGCTGCGATGTCACCTCTCAAACCGTCTACAAGTACGAGGCGGGCAGAGTGGAAAATATCCCTCTCAACACTCTGGAGCGTTTTGCTGCCGTTCTGGGTGTCTCCCCCGCTTATTTAGCGGGGTGGACGGATGCCACATCAGGCGCGAGCAAGATGGACGTGCAGGTGAAGAGCCCTACACTTCTCTGCGCGGCCTGTCCCATTTGCGGGAGCGTGAAGTTCGGTCCGAAACACGACAATGTGTACGGTCCGGAGGTGTGTTGCTTCGATTGTGGAACCTCCTTCCGTCTCGACACGGAGCAGTTTCCACTGAAGACCGTTCGCATTGGTTTGTCGCTGCTGGTGTAACCGGCAGCTTTGAAAAAAGAAAGGAGAAAAAAATGACTATTACCCGTAAGATTCAGATTCCCGACACCAAAAACACCATCACCGTCGAAATCGAGTTGTCCTGCAGCGAGCTGGAGACCGCATATCGTGAACAGGAGCGATACTACCGGCTGATGGATGCGGAAGGCCAGCTCTGCACGTATCTGGGCTTCGACGTCAGCGACTTCGACCCTGATAACGAGGACGACGCCGAGAAGCTGGAGAGCTTCAAGGAAAAGTTCGGTGACACTGAGCCGATATCTCTGGTCGATGAGGAGTCTCCGAACTATGTGCTGAACGATATCGTTGCTCAGTTTGAGCACGATGCCGACTGCAACAATGACGTGAACTCCACTTGGCAGAACGCCGTCGAGGAAGTGCTGAACATCCTGCAGGCGCGTCTCTGCTACGAGGCGGTCAGTGGCGGTGATGAAGCATGAGCCTTCTGAGATTCCCTGAAAAGCGGTATCTCAAGAACGCCATTTATGGCACTGTCACGTTGCTGCCCATCGCGGTGGTAGGCCCGAAACCCTGTGTCGTCTCTGCGAGACTTTACCCGCATCGCTATGATGGTGCGGCGCTGTATCGTTATATCGTAGTGGATGCTGAGAACATCGGCATCATTTACGATGACGCGCAGGGCTATGGCTACAAGAGCGCTGAGGCCGCAAAAAGGGCGTTTTCACACAAGTACCACGGGATGTATCCCTCTAACTATGTGTGGCCGCCCGTGCGGGAGACAGAATTTTACGAATAACACACAAGCCCCTGCGTCCTCTCTTTTGAGGGGATGCAGGGGATGAAAGGAGCAAATCTATGATAAGGACAATCGAGATGCCTATTTTGCATCGTGAAATCGCGGAGTTCCTCGACCCTCGCATCCATGAGGCTGCGCCGGGAACTCCGTCGTTTGCACTGCATAGTTTTCGCATCGACGACCGCGAGTATGTGATGGACTGCCTGCCCACTACGGGACTCATGGCGGGCTACCGCATCGTCGAGACCGGCGAGCTGGTTTCAGCGCTGCAGTGCGACAAGGGTGTTTCTGAGGAAAAACAGATTTTCCATGCGTTGCTGTTTGCACCGTGTGCGAAATATCTGGCGACGAAGAACTGCGTGTCTTCCCTGCCTGACGGGTCGTATGGTGATATTGAGTGCTTCTATATCATCTACAAAAACCCTGAGGCACGATGCTGGCTGCCTCGCTGTGAGACTCCTGTCATCGGGGCCGGCAATGCCGAGCAGCGATTCACGACAGAAGTGCGGCTGAATACGATGGATGGCTTTGTAAGCTATCTGTATTTCGATTTCACAACCCGTGGCTCTTGCGGTACAAACTTCTTCAACTCCGTCTGCGAGAACATCCAGCGTATGCTGCGTGAGGACTGGGACGCTCTGGCTGCCACTGTACCCGCCGTTTCTTACGATGCGGGAAGTGAAATTCTGTCCATCCCCTTCTCGAACGTGAACGGCGATTACACTCTGATGGATTTCGAGAAGAAGTGGGCAGGGGTACACGAGCTCACCTCGCTGGTCACGTCGATTCGGCTGGTCAAGAACGACATCAAGCTGTATAACGACAGTCGGTTCGATGCACCGGAAGTGGAGGTCGTGCATGAGTAAGGCTGATGACCGCATATACGCAGTCAAAATCCAGCGGCCTATTGTGCCGCCTGATGCACCGTTTCTGGCGATGAGTAAGTGTGGCTGTATTCAACCGACGTTGCTACCAGTCACTGCGGAGCTCAAGAACCTGCTGGGAGAAAGGCTGAAAGTCTACTGCGACTGTAAGGTTGTGAACACAAAGCTCGTCATCCTGCGGGAACGCACGGGCGACGACTGGTGAAGAAAGGAGAAAAATTATGGGACGTAAAACGACTCGTTCCGCCGACGAAATCGCCATGAGCAAACAGAATATGTTCATCAGAACCGCTGAAAAGCGTGTTGGGCGTGTTCTGGACGGTCTGAATATGCTGGAGTGCCTGTCTACCCGTTATAGCGGATACTACACAGAAGAACAGGTCAATGCCATGTTCAGTGCCATCCGCAAGAAGGTGGATGAAGCCGAGAAGAGCTTCCGGACGAACGGGAAAACAAAGCTGTTTTCCTTTTCCGATGAATCCACTTCCTGCGGAGAGTTCAACCTCGAAGCCGGCGAGCGCATCGGTATCTCGTTGAAGGTCATCAATGACTGCAATATGAGCGTAGCGCCCAACAAGCTGGAAGTTGAGACCTTCCCTGACGGCAGCGAACCGACTTACTATGAGCTATTCAACAGCGAAGGTATGCTTTGCTGCTGTGATGGCGAGGTCGTCACTGTGGTACGCACCGGCGTCGATGAAAACGGCGTTGCGGTGGCGTGGCTGTATGCCACAGATTCCAACGGTGAGACTGGGCCTGAGTTTTCTCTGCCCATTGAAGCTCTGAAGGTCGGCGTGTTCCGCTGAAAATGAAAGGAGAAAAAAAGAATGAATCATTTTTGCTACAACTCTTTATTCGGGTTTTCTGAGAAGGAGCTGGAAAAGATGGAAAACAACCACCGTATCGTAGTTGATGGCGACCTCATCGACTCTGCAAAGGCATACGAAGACATTATGCAGAGTGATGTTTTTAGGCATATATCATGCCGATTTGTCCCGGAGGGCGATGTAAAAAATAAGAGGGGCATCAGAATATACGATAACGTTTTTCGGGCCTATGTAAAGGAACGCTGCTACGTGCTGCCTACTTCCGAGGCGAGCGACGTTTTCTTTGCCGAGGCCGAGAAGGGCTCTGTTGTGAATGTGACTGCCACGGAACTGGCGGAGCTCTATATCCGTGAACGGCTGCATCAGACCAAGGAAAAACTCATTCCTTTGTCTATGCTTGAGCTTCACCTCCTGCTGGTCATGGGCATCTGCAGCATAAAGGACGGCAAGCCGTTTGGCAAGGACGGAAAGTGGCTGAATGGCTACATCAATGTCTACAATGCTGCGACTTTCCCTGATTTGGTTTGCTACATCACCGGCAAGGATTGCAGAGTGGCGCCGTTTGCCTCGTACACATGGAACGAAATTCTCGCCGTGTGTGAAGGCAACAACAATCTGGCTGTTCGGGTATTCAACGCGCTGCGGGAGGATGCGACACACTCGTGGACTCCTGAGGGAATCGTTGCTTTCTTCACCGATTTAGGCATGGAGGACAGTGCCGGTGAGGATGACGACGAGGACAACCTCATCCACGTGGAGAAGCACTACGAGGTCTCTGACGGTCTGGCGAAGGCTCTCGGTTACGAGGGCGACCTGTTTGCCATGGACGTTGCGGATTTCAACCGCGTCTCTTCGCGGCTGAGGAACCTGCACTGCCTCGTCGAAGCCATCCCTGAAATCATCCATGACAGAGACTTCAGGCGTTTTACTTCAATGAACATGAACAGCTATTGGAACGTGCTTCTGAATTTGGCGCTGACCAATCTCATTGAGGACCTGCGTATCCATGCTATTGCGCGTCACTCCAGAACCGGTGTTACCATCGACGTCAATGGCGTTGCTCCGAAAGAGGCTATTTAAGATTTGATGTGGGGAACCCACAAAAGGTCTAATAGCCACACGAGCAACTCCCCTGAGATTTTTCTCTCGGAAAAGCACTGATTTTCACACTAAGAAAAGCTCCTTCGGGGGCTTTTCTTTTTTTTGAAAATAGCGCGATGATAATTTGCTTTTCAAAGTCGAGATGAATGCACAACAGCTTGAAGGAAACGATTGACAAAATATTTGAATGTGGTAGTATAGTAGTATAATTACGAAGATATTTTTATAAGGAGCTTTGTCTCCGTTTTCAGTCACATTAAATATTCAAGACAGTTGTTCTCGCTTGGGAACGGCTGTCTTTTTATATATTCACTACATTTTTGTTCCCGTAAGCCCTTATCACAGGCTGGGAGAAAGGAGAAACAAATGGATTATCAGAAGGTACAGGAGCGTATGCAGCGCATCAAGGACACGCAGTTCGCCAAGCACCGCGCCCACATCCACAACCGTGGAGACATCGTCATTGTGGACTGGAAGCGAGACAACACGAATGCTTATGCTGTCCAGTACACGTTCTACAAGAACCACGTCTTCATCACCGGCGACCTCGGCGATGCTATTTTCAACTGCACGTGGCAAACGTGGACCACTGAGAAGCCCTACAAGAACGCACCGGTGGGATGTGGCCGGCCCAATAAGTTCAAGCCCATCTCCCTTGAGTATCTTGAGGAGAAGCTGGGCGCATTCAGGGAAAGCGATGTGTATGAGTTCTCCTCGGTGGAAGCCAAGGAAGAAATCAAGCACTACCGCGAGTACGTGTCTAAGGACCATAAGGACGACTTCAGGGACCTGCTGAAAGAGACGGAAAATTATCGTTTCTGCGATGAGTGGCGCAACTACATCATCTCCAACTACGACATGGTGGAGGGGATGTTCAGCGATTCCGAAGTCATCGCGGATATCATGGATGCCGGCAAAACGTTTGGCTGCCGCTACCTGAGTTGGGTGGCTGGTATCCAGATGATTGAGCAGGCTATCGCAGATGGCACTGCCATCTACGACCCTATCCGCGTGGAATCCAACCATCGCACTGCGGTAAGCCTTATTGCCGATGTCGGCAACGGGACTATCTCTGTGGAAGCGATTGACCCCTGCGAAAAGGGACTCCACACGGAGGTGTTTGTAAGCGTGCAGGATAAGGATGGGGCCAACCCACAGGATTTGGCCTACATCGGCCAGACCTACGAGCGTAACGAGGACAAGAACAGCGACGCTGATTTTGTCGCCAAGGACTCCATGACCGTGCGTGTGTGGACTGAGGCGGAGAACGAAGACTACACCAAGGAGTATGTCGTGGAGCGTTACCACGAGTCCGAGGACGACGCAGAAGCTGAAAAGTGAAAGGAGAAGAATCAATGAGCGCAAAAAGGACTGTCATTGAGCAAAAGTTCAAGAAGATGGAGGCCGAGGCAAAGCGCCTTGGTGTCATTCTCCTGACGAAACCGGAGACTTTCATCGACGACGACCACCTCGACTGCACGTGGTACGGAGGCTACATCGGTGGTTTCCAGTACAGCGGCTATGAGGTTTCCTTTGAGGTACAGGGAGATGTCTGCATCACCGGTGAGGTCAATGGCAATGATTTCTCCTATACCAACAGGTCAAACTCCGGTGCTATGGCTACCCACGCTTCCGATACCCTGCGTACTACCTTCAAGAGTGATGATGAACTCATGGAGGCTGTGCAGGACGGCGACATCGAGTACGAAAACAACAACTGGATTGAGGCATTTGTCAAAAAGCCTGATGGTAGTTGGAGTACGGCCTCTGAGGTCGCTGAAGACGACAACGTGCTGGATGTCTGTGCGGATATTTCCTGCTGGCTGGATTGGCTGAAGGCCAATTTCATCAAGGACGCTGCTGAGTAAAAGAAAGGAGAACTTCTATGGAAAAACGCATCAAAGTTCAGGCACAGGAGGCCACCCGCACCGGTTCCGTCCGGCGCTTCGATGACCTTGGCCGCATCGTCGTCCCCCGCGAGATTCGCAAGCTCATGGGGTGTGAGGAGGGCTCCCCCTTTGAAATCATCCCCATCGCTGAGGGCATCCTGTTGATTCCCTACAACCCCATCGAGACCTTCGGGAATCGCGTGGACGCTCTCCTGAGCGATGTTAAGGAGACCGAGAATTATCGTGGTATGCCCGACGAGGCCCGCGAAGCCGTCAAGACGAAGCTGCAAGAACTGGTGAAGGTCATGCGGGACTATCACGTTCGCGGCGTCGAGAAGGGCGGTGACGAGTAATGGTGGCTGGTAAGAAGAACTGGGTCTGTACGGACCCCGATTGCGTCCAGTTCCGCCGCGAGGCGCCGGAACACGGTCACAACGTCTTTGAGCTGGCACAGGTAAACCAATACGGCGCCGGCCTGTTCCGCGTCGCCCACGGTTTTGTCTATCTCGACAACGACTTAGACGGGCACGAGCGCGACTTGCTGTGCGAGCTGTACGACTGGGACGCGGAGATTATCAACAGCCCCGACTTCAACGCGATTTTGGCCGAGACGGTTTTCGAGACCTCTGCTACAGAGTATGACACATCGGAAGAGTACCAAACCTTCAAAGACGCAGCTCTGGCAGTTGGTCGGCTCATCGGCGTTGATGTGAGTGCTTACGTGGCGTAAAACGCAGAAAGGAGAGAACGAATATGGCAGAGAAGCTGTTCGGCACAAAAAGGCTCGATAAGTACGCCGAAAACGGCTACGAGAGCTGCGCTTTGAGCCAGCGTGAGGAGCAGGACGCCTTCTCCTTCTGGTGGCCGCTGGTAAAAGACTGTGGCATTCGCGTGCCGGAGACTGTTATCATCAAGGTGCCGGAAGAGCTGGATGAGGAGGGACGGAACGTTTTTCACAGGCACTTCTGCATGGAGCGTCCGGAGGACTACCCCGCCATAAGGAAGTGGGTCGATGATGTTGTCATCCCCACTCTCAACGCCTCTCCGCTGAAGGGACATCTGCTGTTCGTAAAGAACAGCCTGTACTCCAACAAGTTCGATGCGCGTACCTGTATGCCGGCACCTACTCCCAACGCACTGACCGATGCCATCATCGGCATTCAGTACAGTGAGTATGAGAATAAGATGTGGGGGCCTTACGGCGACACGGAGTTCGTGTTCCGCGACAGGATTCTGCATATGAGCAAAATGGTTCCGTGCATCTACGGTGGACTTCCTTTCCGAACTGAGTTCCGCGTGTTCTACGACTTCGACACCCACGAGGTCATCTTCACTGCGAACTACTGGGACTACGACTACCTCTATCCTCACCTTTATGACCGCACCGACCGAATTGTGTTCGATGCGATGAGGGATGAGATGCAGGAGAAGTTCGAGAAGTATCGCGGCGAGGTAGAATCGCTGGTAGCCGAGCATATGAAGAATGTGCAGGGTCTCAGCGGCCCGTGGTCTATCGACATTATGTTGAATGAGGGATTTTCTACGGAGCATTTCGAGAAGCCGAACGAGTTCTGGCTCATCGACATGGCTGTTGCGGAGCGTTCCGCCTACTGGGAGAAGCGCCCCTCGAAGCTGGCGCTGGAGACGGTGCCTGAGAAGGAGGACTGAGCCATGGGCGTCACGATAAGCTGCCGAAAGACCGGTCGGTCTATCGACCTTGGCGGCGGAGGTTTTTTCAATCTCCGTAACAAGGTCTCAGACCTTGTCGGCGACCCTTGGGCATCCCACTACCGCAAGCTGGAAGACATCTTCCGGAAGGCTTTTTCCATGAGCGATGAGGAACGCAGGCAGGCCTATAATGCCTTCGATGCTGAGACCGAACGGCTTCTCGCCGAGAAAAAGGTCAGCTTCAAGGTCGTAGACTTTCTGCTTCAGCCAGACTGTGAGGGTCTTATCCGCTACGGTGCCTGCAAGGAGCTGCTGAAAATCATCGGAGATTACGACGACAACGTTCTGTACGGCTACATTGGCCGTCCGGATTGCGCCAAGTTCCGAGATTTCAAAGCCATCCTGCAGGATTGTGCCGACAACAAGTGCGATATGATATGGAGTTGAGGGCTGGTTTCCAGCCCTCTCCCCTGCCCTGTTTACCAAGAAAGGAGAAAAACATGAGAAAAAAGAACGAACACAAGCCCCTGACCGTCAAGGAAATCGTCTTCGGTGCTAAGGAGATGATGAAGAGCGTTGCGCGAGCTGATGACGAGGTTCTCAATCTGCTGAATCAGTTTGAGCGGAATGCTTCCAGCATCCGTACCACTGCAGCGGATGAAGAGTTGGTCTATTCCAACTTCGACATCCATGTTGACTGCGTTCATGGCAGTAACGAAGGGTACTACGCTGACATCGTTTTGGATGGGCGATGGATGCCGTCTCAGAAGGCCGGTACGCGGGAGCGTATGGAAATCTATTCCGTCAGAACGATGGATGACAGCATGAGCGGATGCATGAAGGCCGCACAGTACGCCGCGTGCCTCGCATTTTTCGTCCAGAAGTTCATTGATAGCAATATGGACCGGTTCGCAGCATCCAATGACAATTTTGTGGATGCGCGATATGTGTCTATTTGGGATGGTGGGCGCACCGAATGCTCCTCCGAGTGTGTCGTTGACCTGCTCAAGCATGAAGTTGTCTCTATCACCCCCTGCGAAACCTTGGACGCAGCGGAAGTGGAAGTCCTCGACGCCGAGCGCGTCATCGTTCCCGATGCCTATGCGGACAACGGGTGGAGGATTTACCCCGTCTATGTGCGAGGCGAAGAGCCTTCCTCGCAGGAGGCAGACCGAAACACATACTTCCTTCGAGACTAATTTTTCAACACAAACAGGAGGGGCGGAAGCTCCTCCTGCTTTTCGAAAAATAAGTGTGCTGGAAAAGCGGCGTGGTCAAGGTAAAACAACCTTGCGCTCAAAGGGACCATAGTCTATAATAGCTTTAAGGAGGGGTGGACTGTGAATGTGCGAGAATACGCGAAAAGCGTTGGTTTCACTGTCGTTGGCAAGCTGAGAAGAATGCCAGATGTCCATTACGGTATGGACGATAATCGAAAATATCCCGTTTGGATTGATGAGGCCGGCAACGAGTATTGCGGCAGCTATAGTAAGGATGGCTGCTTTTGCATCATCACTTCCGACGGAAGTGTCATTTGAACCAAAAGAGGAGCCCACGGCTCCTCTTTTTTTGTGGGAAATCTTTACCTGCCCACAAAAACTTTTACAGCTACCCGTGCATCCTCTAAAGTTTTATGTGGGAAAGTCTGCAAATCCCACAGAAAAGTTGGGAGAAGTCGCTCAGTCGAAATAAGGGTTGAAAAGAAAAATCCCACACAAAACTTTGGATAGCCTTTCGCGCAAAAGGAATTGACAAAATAATGAAACGTGGTAGTATAGTAGTATAATTACGAAGATATTTTTATAAGGAGATTTATCTCCGTTTTTCAAGTCACATCATTTATAAAAGACAGTTATTCCTTCATGTGGAGTAACTGTCTTTTTCATATATATTACCTCTTAAATTTCGTGTGAGCATAAGTTTCCTGACCGTTTTGAGACGGAAGGCGGCTCAAGAAAGGAGAAAAAAATCATGGAAAGAGCTATCAACAGAGAGCAGGACAACTACCGCTTTGTCACGAGTGTGGAGAGCGAGCTTCTGCAGGAAGTTCAGGAGATGGAGCAGAACAGCCGCTGGCTGCCCGGTGTTCCATCCAAGAGCATCCACGTAGTTCCGCTGGAGCCCATTGAGGTTCCCATTGTGGTGCAGAAAATCGCTGACGACCCCATGCTGACCCGCAAGGTGACGCTGGATGCGGCGATGGAAGCCGCTGACCCCAGCATGGGTTCCCACTTCATTGTGACCAACGAGCCCAACGCATGGGTACTGCGCGACACCGCCATCGGTTCCCTGCATAACACCGCGAAGCTGTTCGGCTCCGCATTCTCCCGTATGACGCCCTACTGCTCCGCAGAGGTGCTGAACAACGGGCTTCGTGCGGCGCCGGATAAGAGCCTGACACTTCTTCTGGAGCGTTATGGACGCATCGCGGCCCTGCATTCCGATAACGGCGGCGGCTACCGCGTTATGCCCATCTCCGAGCTTCTGACAGCAACCATCCGGAAGCTGAACGACAGGTTCGGTAAGGTGGAATTCCTCGGCGGAGAGAACAGCCACAGCGCCACGGTATGTATGTGGGCGCTGCCTGACAAGCAGGATGAAATGCTGACTATCTATGAGGATGCACTGGACGCACACGGCATTACATCAGTTCATTCTATGAACATGATGCCGGTCGTCAAGTTCTTTTCCTCTGATACCGGCAATAGCTGCGCCACGGCAGTACCCTATTTCCAGAAGCCAGCCGGCAACTGTGTTCGCTTCACTGATGGTATTGCTGTCAAGCATACCAGAAGCAGCAACGGTAAGGACGGAGTTCCCGCCTTTGAGGAGGCGTTGGACGGTCTGTATGCACAGTTCATCGACATGACCGAGGCGCTGGACAAGTTGACCAGCGTGCAGGTCGAGCACCCTGAAAATGTGCTTATCGGCTTTGCAAACAAGCTGGGGCTGCCTAAAAAGTATGCTGACGAGGCCAGAAAGGACCTTGCCAGACTGACTGCGGGTATGCCCTTTGTCCCCATGCACGACGTATATCTGTCCATGTCGGACATCCCCTTCTACGCCAAGGAAGCCGGTGCTTCCCAGACGACCATCACGAATCTGGAGGAGCAGGTGGCGAAAATCCTTCACATGGATAAGGAGTGGGCAAAGTACGACGTTGGCGGCACCGTCGAATGGGGGCGTCAGAGCTACACCTTCCAGCAGGCATCGTAAAGAAAGGAGAAAAAGAAATGAGCATTTATGCCAACAACGACTTTTCCTCTCAGGAGGTTTCCTCCTTCAAGTGTCTTTTTTCCAAGTTCTGCCGCCAGCAGATTAACGAGGAAAACTGCACGGACAGCGACTGCGTTGACTGCTGTGTCAACGCGGCATATGAAAAGATGTTCGAGAAGGAGGGCGGCACCGATGAGTAACATTTGCTTTGGAGACGTCGTTCTGAGCCGGGATGGGAGCGCAAAAGGGACCGTAGTTGGGCTTTCTGTCCGCTACTGTGCTGCGTGTGGGCGCGTCAGTCCTTGCGCCAATGTGCGCTGGGAGGATGGTAAACTTACCAAGCCCTGCACACGTGGCACTATGAAGCTCGTAAAGCGAAGTGAGGAGGGAGCTGTATGGCAACTGACCTGAGAACAACTGTTGCTCCTCAGGTGGAAGCCAACCTTCCCTTTCCCCGCTGCATTGCCGTTGATTTTGATGGCACGCTGTTCGTCACGGACTTTCCCCACATCTACGAACCCAAGTGGGATGTCATCAACCGTGCAAAGGCAGAACAGGCCGCTGGCACTGTTCTTATCCTTTGGACCTGCCGGCACGGGGAGCCTCTCAATGAGGCTCTCCGCGCCTGCGCGGAGGTTGGGTTGACCTTCGATTACGTGAACGAGGCCGAGCCTCTTCGTGTTGCCTATTTTGGCGGCGATGCACGCAAAATCGGCGCTGACGAATACTGGGACGACAGGGCGGTTCAAATTGCCTGAGCTGCCATTCTGAGAAAGGAGAAAAAACATGAAGGTAAGCGAGCTTATCGCCGCATTTGACGAGAAATACGCGGCTGCTGAAGAAGAACGAAGGCATCTTATCGCTGAGGGGCGTAAGAAGGATGCGAATAACATCAAGAGTCCTTTCTGGCTCAATGAGGTTATCGTCCCCTTAGCGGAGTATATCTCCAACAGAAAGGGCAAGAAGCCTTACATCTTAGGCCCTTATGGTATTGGTTCTAAGGTGAGTATTACCCTACACAGCCCCTTCGACGAGGATGGCTGCCGACTGATAGACTTCACCGACGTGGAATCGCTCACGGTCGAGCCGTGCTTCGAGACCACTGAGGACGGCTCTATCGCGCTGCATTTTCGCTATGAAACCGGCGAGGTGGACACCACCTACCCGGAAGGTTCTCTCGGCGCTTATAACGAGCTGAACCGTGTTACAGAACCCTTGCCCGACGAACCGGACGAGATTTCTAAACTGTTCACGCCCCTGAACTTCAAGACAAAATAAAGAAAGGAGAAAAATGAGTATGGCTTCGATTTTTGAAGTGTTCGGGAACGGGAACACACCCGTCCGTGTCGAGCGCGATGGTGTTATGCTTTACGTTCCGTTCCGCGAGCTGAGGGGCGGTGACAAGGTTTGCCACCGTCTTCCCGATAAGCGCGAGATGTCTTTCACTGTTGATGTAGATGGTGACGCACATCTCTGCGACGATACTGACAATGGCGAGGAGCTGTATGTTGTCTATGACGAAAATGGTGATGGATACTACGCGGATATGATTACGAGAGTCACGAAGGTCATCAACGCGGTGGACCGAGATGGGCTGAATGTGGATATCACCACAATGGTGTTTTCCATCCCCTACGAGGATTTCGACCTCGAAAGGGCCATTCGTGACGCCGCTGTCGAATTCTGCCACACGAAGGACGGCTTGGATATGTACGAGCACAACTGTGGAGAATTCAACTACGGCGATTTCCTCAACGTCCCCGACGAAATCTGTACGAGGCACGGCTTCGAGCTGATGAGCTTCACGTATGGTGTGTCTGAAGTCGTTGACTTCAATACCACGTTGGTCTTTTCCGACGACGTCTATGACGCCGACGAGGACGATGAGGACGGTGATGGCCAGTGAAAGTCGTATATCTGCTGTTTCATAAGGACAGCAAACGTCCCACAATGGTTTCCTTCACTCCCAACGGCATGAAGCGTCATATCACAAAGATGATTCGCACGGGCTCTATGGAATACTGTGATGGCTCCAAAGCGGCACAAATCCGTCGCCTCCGCGATGATTTTATGAGCACCGACCCCATCAGTACCGTAAATAAGCGGTTTAAGAACAAGTGGAGCATTGAAGCGTATATGGAGGGCGCGGTGCGGCGTTAGCCGCACCCTACCCTCACACATAGAAAGGAGAAAACGAAAAATGTATTTTGAGTGCAATCTCCCCACGGCGGTTCCCATGTGGATGGACCCGCGTGCTGCAATCCCGTTCATCAACACCATGGCTGCCATCCGGCAGCGCATGGAGGTATTGGAGGCGGCGAAGGACCTCTGCGTCGCTGCTCTGTTGCCGGTTGAGTCGTTCGCGGAAACCGCAGCGGATGTGTTCAAGAGGATGCAGGCAGAGAATGGCGACTTTGACGCTTTGACGCCGGAGGAGCTGCGCGATGCCGTTCTCTTCGAGAGCAATCTCTACGGCAAAACGAAGCCTCTGCCCCAGCCCCGTATGGAGTGGCCCAACGCGGAGACCGTCGTTGACTGCCGCTTTGTTTCCGCCCATGAATGGGAGGCTATCCGTCATCTCGGCATTGGCGGTTCTGATGCGGCTGTGATTATGGGCTCGTCCCACTATCGCACGCAGACGGAGTTGTACCATGACAAGGTTGGAAATCCCAACCTGAAACGGGAGGATAGCAACAGCTCCGTGTTTGTTCGTGGTCACTTCTTGGAAGATGTAGTCGTGAATACGTTTTGTGCGCTTACCGGCGCCAAGCGCATCCCCGAATACAGAATGTTCCGCAGTAAGGAGTTTCCTTGTGTTACGGCGAACATTGACGCCATCGTGGAGCTGAACAACGAGTTGTTCGTCTTCGAAGCGAAAACGACCAAGGAGCAGAACTTCGCGGCGTGGGTCAACAACAAAGTCCCGCCCCAGTATATCCCCCAGATGCGGCAGTATCCCGCTGTTTTGAACGACGAGCGCATCAAGGGTACGTTTATCGGCGCCATCCTGACGCACGATTACGAGGCTGGAGACCTGTATATGGGCTCCTCCTATGACCTGTCTGAGTTCAAGCGGCGGTTTATGCCCCGTGATGCGGAAGCAGAGCACGACCAGCTTGAGGCTGAGGCAGACTGGTGGGAAACTTACGTTGAGAACAACAGCGTTCCCCAGTATACCGGTGACATGGAGAAGGAAATTCAGGTACTCAACGGACTGGCTTCCACTGTTGGAAAGGCCGCCGTTACGCGCACGCTTCCCGATGACCTCGCCGGTAAGGTCTCTGAATGGCTGGAGCTGTCTGAGCAGTCTTCCCTGCTGGATAAGCAGAAAAAGGCTCTTGACGAAAAGCGAAAGTCTGCATCCTTGCCTCTTATTGAGGCACTGGGTCCCGACATGGATACAGGACTCATCACCATCAACGACGAGACATACGAGGTCAAGAACAGTCCTCGTAAGGGCACGGAGATTAAGCGTGATGTTCTGGATTTGCTCATTGACACGCTCTACGGAACAAACCCCGATTTGGCGGAAAAGTTCCGCGACTGTATCGTGGACATCCCGTGTAAAACGCGGACGTTCAGCATTAAGAAGAGCAAGATGAATCCCGCATAATCCCATTCAGGTAAAGTAGTTTTTTCAAAAGAAATAAATTATAAAGGAGGCCGGCGACATGGCAACTATAATCCCATTCGCCGCCTCCCCTGAAGGGAGCGCGTGCGTGATGAGCAAGAATCTTGAAACAATCACCTGCGTTCCTATCTATCGACTGTACGAAAAGGATGGCTGGAAGGTCATTAAGTGCCAAAACACACAAACAGACGTTACATTTGTCGCCACCGGCGATGGTCTTCCCTATGCGGAGGACCGTAATGTAAACCGGAACACGGTCATTACAATGACCGGATACTGGTCTGTTGGAAATAAGTACGGCTCATCCTTCAAGGTCGAATCCTTTGAGTACCAGTTCAAGAAAACCAAGGACGCCACAATATCGTACCTATCGAGCCTGCGCTGCGGGTTCGGTCCCGCTGCTTCCGAGGCAGTATGGAAGACCTTCGGGGATATGACGTGGGATATACTGGACACCCAACCTGAACGGCTGATTGGTGTAAAGTATGGACGGCGCACTGTATCCAAGAAGATGGTCAACAGACTGAAGGTGGCTCTGAGCGAGACGAAGAAAGAGCGCGAAGTCACAAGGCTTCTTCGCAATGCGAACCTCTCTCTTCGGAAGGTACAAACACTACTCAAGGCGTTCCCGGACGAGGATGTGGTGGAAATCCTGAAGCACGACACTTACCGTGTCTGCGAGGTAAAGGGGTTTTCCTTCGATATGGTAGACAGCTTCGCTCTGGAACAGGGCGTCGCTATCGACAATCCGGCTCGTCTACGGGAGGCGCTGCGATACACTTTGGACTTGGCGGCTTCCGCCGGTCATATGTGTGTCCCCGTGTCTGAATTGCCTTCCTTGATGGCAAGGGTGGCCAATAAAAATGTTCGAAGCAAAGGCATCACTGAGGAGGTCTGTAAAAAGGCCATCAACAGTGGATGCCAGCGCAGGGACATTCGCATGGCCGGACCCATGCTCTACTCCGCCAGCCGCTTTGAGCAGGAATACGGCATCAGCCGCCACATCAAACGGCTCATGCGGAGTCATAAGCCCATCTCCACGGAGCGCATCAACAGGGCACTGAAGGAGTATCAGGAGGACAACGACATCACCCTCGCTGAAAAGCAGAAAGAGGCCGTGATAAGCTGTTTCCAGAACCCTGTGAGCATCATTACCGGTGGACCGGGTACAGGTAAAACGACTGTTACAAAAGCTGTTTTGTATGTGCATAAGGCTATTTACGGAGAGGATAACTCCCTCCCCTGTCTGCTGGCACCTACAGGCCGCGCTGCACGCCGTATGACGGAGCAGACCGGCGTAGAGGCATCTACCATTCACTCCGCTATTGGTTTGCGTGGTGATGACTGTGTGGGCGGCACAGATTGTGACGGACCACTGTTTGGGAACATCTTTATCATTGACGAGTGTTCCATGATGGATTCTTTTGTGGCATATAACCTGCTGCAGAAGATTCCGGGCAGAACACAGGTTGTCTTTGTTGGCGACCCTGAACAGTTGCCCTCCGTCGGCGCCGGTAATGTCCTGTACGAAATGATTCGCAGCGGCGTGGTGCCTATCACAAAGCTGGACGTTATCTATCGTCAGGCCAAAGGAAACCCCATCGTGGAGAACGCACAGAAGATGCAAATGGGGGATGTGAACCTGCATTTTGCGAGAAAACAGTTTATGTTCATGGAAGATAACACCGGAGACCCCGCCGTTATTGAGAACGCTGTATGCGAACTCTACCAGCGGGCTATCATTTCAAAAGGTGCTTCCAATGTAGCCCTTCTTTGTCCCTATCGGCACAAGAGTGCATTGAATGTAAACCGATTCAACAAGCTGCTGCAGGAACGTATCAATCCCCAAGGTCCTACAAAGAACTTTGCAATCTTCAATAACAAGTTGTTCCGTGAGGGCGACAGAGTGATGCAGACGAAAAACACCGATTTTGCCAAGAATGGCGACATCGGCGTGATTCACTCCATCTCCTTTGAATCCGCCAAGGACGACCCGACAAAAAAGGTAGACGTCGTGACGATTGAGTTTAACGACGACGGACATCAGCTCCGTTACGATGCAGAGCAGATGGAAAACATTGACTTGGCCTACTGTACTACAGTACACAAGAGCCAAGGAAGTGAATATTCCATCGTTATCATGGTCGTATCTCCCGAACACAAAGCCATGCTGCGTCGGAATCTGGTATATACCGGCATTACCCGCGCAAAGGACTGTGTTATCATGGTCGGAAAAGCCGAAGCCTTGAAAAAGGCTATCCTGAACAACAAAACTGACAAGCGTTATACGCTGCTTGGTGACTGGCTCTACACTGAGTTGCACGAGTCTGACGCCGACACAAACAAAAAGCAGGGTGCATAGCACCCTGCTTTTTCTTATTTGAAATTATTTAGGTGTTAATGATGGCAAACACTTCATCGGGTTTCACCGTGCGAAGCATATCTTCCGGCAGCCCGTATGTACGATAGGCTCGCTCGATGTTTCGCCTGTGTTCCTCCTGTGTTATGGGCGGACGCTGCTGAAGCTCTCGCATAACGGAGAGTATCTTCATGCTGAGTCCATGCCCAAGCCCCACCTGCCTGAAGCCCTTTACCTCACCATACTTCGTGTCCACAGACATGATGAGAAGTCCAAGCCCGTCACCGTCATCGAGTTGTATGTCAAAGGAGGGCAGCGAGGCATCAATACGCGGCTCAAATGGCGTATCCATCCACGGTCCGCCTCCGAAGGAGAACAAGAAGAATGGTGTATCCATGACCACAGTGAAAGCCGCCAGTAAATCTCCGTATATAAAGGCGTCGTTCTCTTCCTTTCTCATTTCAGGGAAGCCGACAACGAGCTTCCATCCTATCGAGGAATCAAAGGACATCCGAATCATAATCTCGTTGGTGGCGAGCTCTTTTATCTTATCGCCAACCGAAATACGCTCATAATAGCCCATACAAAAGCCCCCTCTCTATCTTACCATAAAGTATATCAGAAGAATTTCACACGTGCAATAACCACAGGGAAAATCCTCATTTTTTCTCGCCTTGTCCTGTTGACAAAATAATGAAACGTGGTAGTATAGTAGTATAATTACGAAGATATTTTTATAAGGAGATTTATCTCCGTTTCAAGACACCATCATTTATCAAAGACAGTTATCCTTTTTGAAGGATAGCTGTCTTTTTTAATATAAAAAACTACATCAATAACCAAATCCCAACCTCACAAAAACAAAACATTTTTGGGATTTGGTCCGCCTTCGTGCGGAAGAAAGGAGAAAATTATGTCTTATCAGAACAACAACGGTGGTATGCAGCAGGCTCCTCAGTATGGGTATCCTCAGGCGCAGGGCCAGTACCCTCCGGCACAGCCCCAGTACGGTGCGCCTCAGGGTCAGCCCGCCTATGGCTACCCTCAGCAGCAGATGCAGGGTTATCCCCAGCAGGGAGTCTATCCCCAGCAGCAGGGTCAGCCCGCTCCTGCGCCTCAGCAGCCGGCTGCACCGCAGAACGGTCAGCAGCAGGGCCGAAAGTTCTACACGACCGCCCACTTCATCAGTGCCGTGAACAGCAACGGCGAACCCTATATCTATACCGATATTGAGGGTGCTGTCACTCGCTGCTCCGGTCTGAAGCACACGGCGGAGGGCAAGGCCTACGTCAACTTCTCCATCCCCATCCAGAACAGGAAGAGCAATCTGGACTATGCGTTTGGCGAGGGGACTCTCGTGGAGAACGAGAAGAACGTCGTGTGGGCCAACTGCACCATGTGGGAGAAGACCGCCGAGCGGTTCATGCGTATGGTGACGGCGGAAAACGGCAACTACGCCAATCCTGTGCTGTGGCTGTCCGGTTCCGCGAAGATTCAGCAGTATACGCGCAAGGATGGTACTCCCGGCAGAAGCCTGAGCATCTCTGTCAGCGACTTCCACTTCATCCGCAACCGGAGCGGCTCCTGCATGGACCCCAATGCCCAGCAGCAGGCTCCTCAGGGCTACCAGTCTTCCTTCGGCGCCCCCGCTGCCAATGGTGCCCCTGCGTATCCGCAGTCCGCGCCGCAGCAGGCTCCTCAGGGCGGCTATCCTCCCCAGCAGGCTATGCCTCAGCAGGGTCAGCCGAACATGACCTACGGCCAGCCCGCTCCCAACGGCTTCTATGAGCTGAACGATGTGGATGACAGCGACCTGCCGTTCTAAGCCATCTGATTTCCCCGCAAAATTTCTGTAAGGCAAGTGAAGGGTGGGGTCTCGAATCGTATCGAGACCCCACTTTTCGCCTAAAGGCTTTTTTAAGAAAGGAGAAATGGATATGAGACTTACAAGTGAAGAACATCAGAAACTGAGAAGTAATCTTCAGAAAATCGAAGACTACATCGTGTCTGAGATTTGCCCCCATATGTGCGGCACAAGCGTGACGGTAGATTTCGGCGAAGAGAAGAGGTACTGCGGTGATAAAAATGGGATTGAGAACAAATACCATATCACGGTCACGGATAAATCCGTCAGTGGCCGAACCGGATACCTTGGGCTCGCCATTGTCAAAAAGGATAACGACAGCGGCTCCTCTTTCGATACCTACGTTGAAGCGGGTATGGCGCTGCTGCGTGAGTGGCCGCGCATTAAGGAGGCACTGCGAGCGCATCTTGTCAAGGTTAGCTTGAACAAAAGCGTTCTCGACACATTCGCCGTTTGAAGGAAAGGAGTTTTAAGGTATGGACCTGAAATTTGCACTTGCTACAGTTAAGCGTGACTGGCCCGCTGAATGTGTTGACGTGCGCTTCACTTTTGAGCGCATGGACAACTCCTACGCTACTGTCACTGCGGACGCCAAGGCACTCTATAAGGACTGGTTCTCCGACTGCAGGATGTGCCCTGAGAACGGAGAGTATGTCCACGGCGTGACCATCGGTACTCCTGACGGCAAGGTCTATCTGGTGGATAACATTGAGCTGACCTTCGAAGAGCTGATGGAAGCACTGAAGACGGTTTTCTTCAAGGGGCCTTCCGTCGCTGACCTCAGCGACGATGGCGTTTTCCGCTGCTGTATCTGCGGAGAGGAGCTGGTGTGTAACGATGCCGGCGAAATGCCCTCTCTTTGCCCAAACTGTGGCGTGATGGTGGAATACCCGACGCCATGTATCGAGATGGAGGGGGTGTGAGGCATGGGTAGTTTCTCTTGGCTGTTTGCCGACACGAACAACACCAAAAACCTCCGTGCCAACCGCAGGGGTTACGTTGCGTGTCCCGACGGGACATTCATCTGCGAACCATGCTATGAAACCTACGGTATCTTCGACGGCAAGGATGTCTACGACTTGGTCGTAGATTGGAACCGTAAGTTTATCGCCGAAAACCCTGACCACCTGCTTCCCCACGTCCACTGCTGGACGAAAGATGGTGCTTTGGTAAGAACGACCTATCGGCTGAAGGATTTCCCATGGTATCCTGTCGTCGCCGACCTGTCGATTCCCTTCGAAGACCTCCATGATGCGCTCATTGCACATCTCAAGAAGGAGCTTGGCGATAAGTTCGCGCCCTACAGAACGGAAATCCGCAACATCGGCATTGACATTGCGTGCTATGACGAGGATAACGCCTCTCTCCCCTATCCCATCAAGATTACCAGCAAGAAGACAGGTATTTGCTATGAGGAACTTCCTCCGAGTAAATGGGACCCTGAACAGGGACTCTGCGAGTACCGTCCGAGGTATGTATGATGGCCGGACGTCCTAAGAGCATTGTCACGCAAGCAATGGTCGCGTCGGTGAAGAAGCGGCTGAAGGGTGCGAAAAAAGGCTGCACAGTATCCGTTTCCGAGGGTACGTGGCTGCACTTTGGCTCAGTTGGTATCACTCTTCACAAGGTTGGTGAGCTTAATCTCACAAGGACGAAGCACGTCAACCGGTGGCAGGAAAAAACAATAAAGCAAATCAATGAAGAACTCCACAATTCACCGTGGAGACCGTAATTGCGGTGGAGGACGACATGGAAAAGACCTACATTCCAAGCGAAGACGTAAAATCAATGGTCGTCCGCCTTCAGCGGTCCGGTGCTGCCTCCGGCAGCACTGAACTGCTGGCCGCAGCGGAGATGCTTTCTTCCCTGCTTCGTGAGCGTGAACTCGCCGTACATTGCATTGATGAGGTGTTTAAGGCAGTTGCTGATTTGCCACAGCACCCTGCTGATGCATACTTCAGTATTTTGCGCTTTCGCAAAGAAACAGGACGCCACAAAACACTCATTTGAAAGGAGAACCTACAGATGTATAACCCCTGTCACAACTGCCCGCGCCCTAATGTGGTGCGTGTAAATGAGGGCGGAAAGCCATTCTTCCCTGAGAAGAACGAGGACTACTACGACCCTCTTGTTTGTCCGCAGATGTGTACCTGTGGAGCGACCCGTGAGAAGGCAGAGCTGCTGGAGCAGAAGTTCCACACCGTCAGCCGCACCTGAAAGGTCGCAAAAAAAGAAAGGAGAAACGAATCATGGGCAAAGGTAATGTTTCTGTTCATGGACCTTACGAGGCCGTCTACTACATTTCCAACAGCTTCCTTCATGTCTATCGAGAGGATGAGCCCTATAAAGAGGAACCGGAAGTTCGTCTGCTGAATGATATCCCCTGCTGTGAACTGGACACCTGCCGGTGGCTGTTCGATGAGGAGGGCTCTATGAACGAGGAGGCCGATGTGTTGGAGTGTATCGTTGATACACTGGGACACCGCTTCCGCAGCATGAAGCCTGTGTTGGGCGAAAAGTGGGTTTCCAGAACACAGCGGGTGATTATGGAAAACGAGCTTTTCGCCATCGCGGTCGAGGACAACGAGAACTCTCTTGCCGTTGAACTTCTTCAGAAGGAAGTAAAGTATGACGAAAGAATTCTCGGCTTCCAGAAACGGCATTTCGAGCGTTATAGAGACGCTTTGAGGGATGCTATGCTGGAGAGAGTCCCCGAAATCAGCTTCCCGACAAGCGCATGGACTTCCGGTACTATCAGGGCTGAGGACTTCATCAAGAAAGGAGAATAACTATGGGTTACAACTACCCCCCTGAATTCGAGAGGATTCAAAAGCTGCACGAGCGTGCTGAAGCTGCGTTGATAGCTATTTCCGGACAGTTTGAAAAGGGAGCTTGTCACGATGACGTCTGCCAAGCTGCCCTCGATGACTATGACGCCTTCTCCCGCACTGTCGAGCAGTCTAACAATGGCGACCCCGACAGATTGGAAGACTTCATTAAATGGGCAGCAGCTCAGGCACTCGCAAAGTACACGGCGCACGGCGGGGACTACCGCCCTACGGTAGAGGACCCTGCCGGCACAACTCCCGATAAGGAGTATGAGTCTAAGGCCATCGCGTTCATTGGCGCACTTGTCAGTACGGGACGCAAAGGCATCAGAGACCTTGTGCTGTGGCTGCTGGAGAAGACGGATTTCTTCACGGCGCCCGCAAGTGCTAAGTATCACTCAAGCTACTGCGGCGGGCTTCTGGACCACTCAGTCAACGTATTTATGCGTCTGAACGACACATACTTCACGGAAATTGAGCGGAATGGAAAGATGCTTTCCGAGGGGGAGAGGAAGATGGTCAATGATAGCATTGCCATCTCCGCACTTCTTCACGATATCTGCAAGGCCGATTTCTATAAATGGGACAGCAGAAATGTGAAGGACCCCAAAACCGGACAGTGGAAGAAGGTTCCTTGGATTTCCTATGACGAGAAGCTCCCGTTCGGCAGCCACGGCGATAAATCTGTGTTTCTTGCAGAACGCTATATTCGCCTGACGATGCCGGAGGCTTTTGCAATCCGTTTCCACATGGGAGAGTATTCCACAGATAAGAATACCTCAGCGGCCTTTACGCGCTATCCTCTGGCTTTTCTTCTGCATCGCGCAGATGAAACAGCTACATATATCGACGAGAACCTGCTTCTGCAGGGTATCTCCGACGACGGAGGAAATGTGTAATGGCCGGGTATTCCGGCTACTCGATGAGCAACAACGCTGTGGATGCTTATGAATCTGGCGAAAAACCGCGCTCCAAGTGGACCAAAGCAGCCATACTGAACGCAATCGAGGCCGAGGTTTTGAACGGAACGCTGTCTCTTCAATGCAACATTGAAAAGCTCAAGCAAGCCCCGCTTTCTTTCTTGCGGACAAAGGTTCTGCAGTATGCGTCATGGCACCATACGAGCAAGTATTTCAACGGAACCGACTTCTACTCTTTAGATATTGATTATCTTGCTTCTCTTACAGACAAGAGAATCAATGAGGACGTTGAAAGATGCAGGAAGGAACAGTCTCAGGCGAAGAACCACCGAACCGTTCCTGAAAGATGGCTTTGTTCTTTCTTGGTGTGGGGCGGAACTCGAAACCATCCCAGTTCAAAACGATACGTTGAAGAAGGCATTATTATCGGCGATTTTTTCCATAGAGCAGATGGCAGTCGAAAGAAGGTCTCTGCAAATGGCTTTCAACGCATCAAACGTTTGGATGAGACGGAGGACGAGTCAATTTAGAACCGCAAAATACAAAAAAAGACCACCTTACGGTGGTCTTTTTTTACGTGGACGGCTTATTGGTGGAAATGGGAACATCCTCTACCCCTGCAACCTTTTTCATGTTGCTCCATTTGTGTTCGCTTTCTCCTATGAGTTTTGCGATTGTGTTCCATGTTGGCGTTCCTTGAGTGCGTTGCTGATTGTATTGATTGCCCGTTGCCGGCTTAATTCTCTTATATTCCTTCTTGAATAGTTCCAGCCACTTCTTTTTGTCTATTTTCTTGCTGGATAACAGGTCATACCGCCAGTTATCGGGAACACAGTCAGGAAATGTTTCTTTAATCCAAAGCCGCCAATTCATCTTCACCACATTATTGAATGTCTCCGGCGAAGGCAACTCAGGGATGCCAAGGAGGTCTTCCCTGCTTGGGGTACGTCCATTTTGAATAATGAAACCTTCGACACGCTGACGAATAAGTTCTTTTGTCCAAAATGTTCGTCTAAACACATGAGGTCTTTTCCTCCCTGCGAAGGACACCCTATCGTCCGTTATGCACAAATTAGTTTCTATAACTCTCAGCGGATTGTCACCACGCTTGTTGTACCTCGGCAGCTCCAAGAGGTCGATAAGGGCTATCCATGACGCAACGCCAAATCGTGCGGCTAAGGACTCCCAGTATGGGATAGTTTTACTTTTCTTTGAGTTGAACTCGTGCTGCGTTGCAGGCCTTATTCTGTAATACTCTTTTATAAAAGCATCCTTTACTTCATCCACATCATCATACGCCTTTCCACCATAAATTAAATCTGTGGAAGATTTTTTTGTATGACAAGGATATCTTTCCAATAGCCATTTGAAAGATGTCTTACCAAACGAGTTCTTAAAAACGTCCGCAGATGGAAGTGAATGGTTTTCAAGGAAACTTTGTCTCGTTAGAGGTTTACCCTCACTGTTTGCGAGGTAGCTCTCAACAGAAGCAATTATACCGAGCTGCTTCCACGTAAGGGACTGGTTATTTTGCTTGATTTCCTCCAATTTTTTCAAAGCAAGGCAGAGGTCGTCGCTCATAGAACATGAGTTAGAATTGTTCTTGAAATAATCAAGAATTACGTCAAATGCTTCGTTTTGTAGGAGGTAGAGTTTGGTTTTCACGAAAACACGCTCCTCGGAATACCAGCCTCAGAGTTTTTTCATCTTCACAACACCATCGGCATGGTGTTGGAAAGGAGAAAAAAACGACCCTTTTGCTGGAGTTGGATTTAAGTTTTTTTGAAAAGCAAACGCGCCTCAGAAGAGGCGCGTTTCTAATTTTTATGCGCCTTTCCTTTTGAGAATTTTACTATCTTTCTCAGTATGGAAAGTGTAGTAAACCTCAACACGTCCGTTGTGATGCAAAATAACCTTCTCAACACAATCACGAACAAGAGTTTGGCGCTCCATAGGAGTAAGATGGGGCCAGAGGTCTCCAATAGTCTGGATTTTCTCACGGACGTAGTTGATGTGCTCTTCCTTGAGTTTCTGCGTTTCCTCGCTTGCAAGCTGTCTCTGCAATACGTGGAGCTGTCCTCGCACATCCTCAATGCGCTCGTACACCATGGGGTCTCCGATGTCGGCATAGAGCCCATATAGGCGCCTGAGAGACTCCTTCAGCTCATCTATCCGGTTCGTCAGGATTTCTGCTGCACTTGCAGGCACGTGGGTGTCGTCAAAATCGTCGAGAGAAATGTCAGTACCAATGTCAAAAAGTTTTGAGATAACAACCTTCTCAAGTTCTTCTGCGCGAACTCCCTTGTTCGGACAATCGGGGTCCTTAACCATGTTCTTTTTACACGTGTGCGAGTAGCAGACGATACGGAGATACTTCCCCCACTTCATGTACCGCATTCTGGCTCCACAGTCTCCGCAGAAAACAAGCCCGGTAAGAAGATAATATTTATTGTTGCCGCACACTGCGAGGTTTTCCTTCCCACGGCGTTCCATTTCTGCGGCCACGAGCATGAACCGCTCTTCATTAATCAAAGGCTCGTGGAAACCCTTATAGTCTTTACCTTTGTAGTTGATGTAGCCGCAATATGTGCGCTTGGTGAGAATGTTCCTCACGAGCTGTTCGCAACTTAGTCCGAGCATATCCGCAATTTTCTGGCAACTGTAGCCCTTGATGTAGAGGTCGTAAGCCTGCGGCACTTTCGGCGCGTCAGCGTTTGGGATAAGGGATTTGCTTTCCTTATCATAATCATAGCCAAACGGAACTTTTCCACCGCCACGCCAATACCCCGCACTTACACGACCCATCATTCCAATGCGGGTTCGCATATAGATATTCTCGCGTTCCAACTGGGCGAAGACGCTCAAAATGCCTATCATCGCTCGTCCATAAGGAGTGGTAGTGTCGAGGGCCTCGGAAATGCTTACAAAATCCACCTCGTTCGGAAGAAATACATCTTCTATTAAATAAAGAGTATCCTTCTGACTTCTGGAGAGGCGGTCCAGCTTGAAGACGACAACCGCCTTCAGCTTCCCTTCCATCGCATCGGATATCATTTCCTGCATTGCCGGTCGATTTAAGTTGCTGCCGCTGAATCCGGGGTCCGTGTAGAATTTCGCGTTCTCCCAGCCTTTTACGGTACAAAATGCCTGCAATTTGGCTGTTTGGTCAGGTATAGAATATCCCTGCTCCGCCTGTGCATCGGTAGACACGCGAACATAACAGCCGACGACTTTTTCTGGAGACGTATCTTCCATCAGGTCCTTTAACCCCAAAAGAGACTTGCTTTCTTTCTTGCTTTTCGCGTTACTTGTTGAGTTTCTTGGTTTTTTTATTATGTTTTTTGTTGAGTTATTTTTTGCGTTTTCTTCTTTTGTTGTTTTCTTCTTTCTTTCTGTAGGCATAAGTCCCCTTTCCTATAAGTTACGCCCTCTGCAAAGACGTTCACCTATATTATACAACCCACATAAAAAAATGACAAGTCGTAAGTTCTTGGGAAAAATGCCCATCAGGGAGTATCCTGATGGGCGTTCGCGGCATCTTCAAGCCGCTTCCAAGTCCTCCTGAAGAATGATTGCAGTAAAGAGTCGCTGTAAACCATTCCGGCAAAGGATTCTCGTTCTTCATACTCCCCATCAACAGTTATATATCTGCTCGTTTCTAACTTGGGGTCTATGGTTTCAACGGGACGTGCCATTTTTATCATTTCCTTTCAGAACTGGGATACGTAAGATTGGATGCGCCGCCGCACAACCAACCTCAAATATCCTTCAGCATCAGCGGCCAGCGGTTAAACCGGAGTAAAATACGCTATGACGACGTTTTGCCAGCCGTTGTAACAGGTGTAAAGGGTAATTCCTCCACTGTTGTTGTACGCAACATCGTTTCCGTCATTATCAGTCAGTTCCGTGCCTTCATTGTGCCCATACTCCACCCCAGTACAAACATATTCTGTTCGACTGTTTCCGTAATCCATATATCCCACCGCACCAACCGCGCAGTTGGCTATGGCAGAAAAGCCCTGATAGTTGTGGTCTGCAATGAGATACTGGCTCCCATACGCACTGTAGCCGGCACTATCGGCAGCGTCACAAATTGCCTGTCCGTACTCGAAAGAATCGCTTCCAAGCACATAGGTGAAACAAGCGACATCTATTCCAATAGAAGGGATAGACCAACGCCCAACGGCACCTCGCTGTTCGACAGCGTAAACGGCACACCTATTCTGCGAGTGCCCTGCGCTGCCGCAATAGCTGCAGGCTGCTGCGGTTTCCGGTGCGGGCTCAGGCACGGGGGTCGCCACAGAGGGTTCGCCCGCAGGGGTAGGAGTCTCCCCCGGAGGCGTGTCTGAGTCCACTTCACTTACAACATTTTCTTTTGTGAACCACTCAGGAGGCCGGTATTTATCTTCCTCAGCAACGGCGTCAGCGGACACAGAGAGGTCATCAGCAAAGTAATCGAAAGGCACCGAAGCCTCTGCACAAGCCATATGTAAAGATGATGCACTTACCAGCAAAAAGGCAGCCAGCGTAACAGCGCGGCGGGAAATCTTCTTTGTTTTCATTAAAACTGCACCCCCTTTAAGCAGGCTGGAATGTCACAAGGGCAACATTGAAGTTGTGGTCGAGACAGGTATACAGCGTCAGACCATTGGGATTGAAGTAGGATGTGTAGACACTGTCGCCATCGGCACCAGTGAGATAACCACTGGGGTTACGACCATGCTGGATGCCGGTACAAACATAGGTCAAGACAGAGTCGCCTATGTCGATGTAGGCGTAAGTGCCCTCGGCACAGTTGTTGATGGCGGAGAAGCCCTGATTATTATGGTCGCCAATAACGGTCTGGCCGAGATAGACGATTTGTGCGGCGCTGTCCAATGCATCTGTAACGGCCTGCGCGTAGTTATCGCCTTCGGTGGTGTGCTGCAGAGAGTACCAAGTGACGTCGTAAACAGCCACGTCAACACCGACAGAGGGAATCCGGAGCCGTCCAACGGCGCCATTGTCCACGGCACGGACGGCACAGTAGTCTTTGGTGTGTTCTGCGCTGCCGCAGTAGGAACAGGTGGTTGGAGTTTCCTGAACAGGCTCTTCGGAGGGAGTCGCTTCAACGACGACAGCATCGTCTGCCTGAGGCTCGTCCTCTACGGGAGTTTCAGTGCTTCCATGCTCATCGGATGTCTCGTTTGCTTCGGGAGTCTGAGCATCAGAATTTGCGTCCTTTTCCTCGTTCTGCGCGGCTTCTGCTACTGCCAAAGGCGGAGAGCTTTCACGTGATGCGAAAGCAGGCAGCATGGAGATGGCAAAGAGACCACCGATAAAGGCCAGAATGATAACGGTGAAGAGTGCCCACCGAGGGATTTTGAATTTCGTTTTCATGGTTTTGTCCTTTCTTAGAGTAGAGTGGGTGTCTGGCGCTTATACCGGCGTCCAGTAAGTGATGTAAATGTTGGTCCAGTGGTCAAGGCAGGTGTAGCAAATCACGGTGCCGGAAGAATAGTTGCTGTAGCTCATTATGTTTCCATTTCCATCGAGCATCTTTTCGCCGGTATTGTGTCCGTATTCAACCTGATAGCACTCGTAGTAAGTTGCACCATCACCAAAATCCATGTAGGCTTTTGCGCCAACAGAAATATTGGAAAGTCCACAGAAACCTTGGTTATTGTGGTCCGCAAGAACACCAACGCCGCCGCAAGTCAAGAAAGCTGCACTGTCGGAACTGTCAGTAATTTCCTGAACATAGGATTGGTCTGCATCCCAGTTACACGAGTAGGCCGCTACATTACAGCCAACAGACGGAATCACCCAGCGCCCATAGGCTCCATTGGCAATAGACCTCTTTGCACAGATTGAGGAACTGTGGCTCTCAGAGCCGCAATAGGAACAGACAGCCGGAACAACCTCCTGTACTTCTTCAACGGCGTTGGGGTCATCCTCGGAGTTCTCTGCTTCCGTGATGTCGGAAAGCGGGTCGAGGATTCCTTCCTTCAGCATCAAAACATCTTGCTGTGCTTCTTCTGACAGCTTGGTGTCGTCCATCTGGGCGGCAACCTCTGCTGCAGGAAGTGATTCGTAGTTCGAGCGTTCTTCGGCCTGTTCGAGTGTCACGTTGGTGGAGAGAAAGTAGAAAACGGATACTGCGACGAACAGGAACGTAAAAAGTGCAGTCTTGAAACCCCCCCATTTTACGTGCTTTTTGCTTGTGTTTTCCAAAAATTCTCATCCCCTTTCTGAGCATAAAAAAGCGGAAGGACAGTCTGTGTTAGACTGTCCTTCCTTATAATTCTATACTACTATAATTCGATATTTTGTCAAGTTCTTGGAACGAACAAATTTGCGGAACCGTCGAAAGCCCTGCAATCACTCACTGCACGAGGTCGAAGTAGGCAAGGAAAATACCGCTCCCTCCACCGTAGCAGGTCTTACAGATGAACTCGCCACCGGATGTTGCTCAGATTTTCCACTTGCCGTCCACCACTTTCAGAAACAATATGTTATGGGGTACACAACCTTGTTATTTCAGGGTATTACACACCATAGCCTTTTTTATGCGGTATACAACCCTGTTGTTTCAGAGCCATATATGCCGCTGCCGCAGTTATTCTGTGATACACAACCCTGTCGTTTCAGGGTTCTATATACCCGACACAGGCATATTCAGTTCCCCAAAGGTGCCGGTATCATCTCTCACATGATTACCAGCCAACAGAGTATTCCTGCTTCCACGACGACCATGCATCTCCACAGGCGTTAATTCCGGTTATACCATCCGTACTCGTTTTTAATAGATTTCAAAAGACCAAGTAGGATATTCAGCCTTGAGCAGCTTCCACTTGAGGTTGAAATCCTTTGTAGTTCGATACTTTTGCGTTGTGGTATCGAAGGGCTTCACGTCCTCTACCACACACTTGCCGTCGCGCACATAGACGGCGTCGGCTTTGTAAGTAATACCGGAGACCTTCTGACCACGATACTCGAACTCGGTAATGATGGTCAAAGGCACCTGCCGGCGAAGGTCGTGGATATGTCCGCCGCGCTCCAGAATCTGAAGCTCTTTCCAGCGGTGGTACTCCTTCTTACTGTCATAGACAGCGATAGGGAGTTCACCACTATTGCGGGGCTTACCGAAAAATGCCAGCCCATCGGCGTATTCATAAACCTTTACGTTCCTATATTTTGCGGCCTTATTCGCCTTGGAGCGATGTTCGCGTGTGTTGTTTGCACCGTGAACACGGAGGCGGGGGTTTTTCTTCATCATTGCATTGAACTCTTTCTGAGACATATACATTACTTTTCAGCAGCCTCCTCGAACATCTCCATGCATTTTGCGTAGTTGTTAGATAGCGCATCAAATGAGCAGCTATCGCCGCCGGCATCAGGATGATATACCTTTGCCAGCCGCCGGTAGTGGAGTGTGATTTCTTCCTTGGATATAGGGGGCTCTGCGAAACCGAGAGCGATAAAACAGGCATCTAATGACTTGGAGCGCTTCGGCAGGGCTTTCATGCCGGCCACCCATGTAGACAGGTCGTAGATGCCTCGTTCGACCATACGGGCGAGGTCTTCCAAAGAGAGCACGACCTGTGCAAAGGCATCGGAGCCGTACTGCAGGGAGATGCCGTGCTCTTGAGCGTTCTTTACACTGTGAGAAAAGCGATAATATTCCCCCTTGTACCTGAACTCAACCCAACACTCCTGACGACTCCAGTCGTAGTTGTAGTCGCCTTCTTCGATACCAAGCCGCGCCATTACGCGCACCAACTTGTCCTCATAGAGTTCAGGGGAACTATATATCTTTTTTGAGGCCATCCAGAGACCTCCTTTCAACTTCAAGTTGTCCTAAACGAATACCTACACCCATATCATATATAATCTGGTACACTACCCTGTTGTTTTAGCCCGTTATGTACCTAAAAGGAATAACTGAGGTATCACCCCGTTATTTCAGGCCCTTATACACCTTAGGATTGAAAGTTGGAGCGCGGTTAAGGGGTATACAACCCTGTTATTTCTGGGCTCTATACGCCTGTCTCCTCAAGCGACAGATTATATGGCATACACCCCTGTCATTTCAGGGCCTCATACACCCAACACAGGCATATTCAGTTCCCTTAGCTGCTGGCATCATCTCTCACATGAAAACCAGCTAACAGAGCATTCCTGCTTCCACGATGACCATGCATCTCCACAGGCGTTAATTCCGGTTATACCGTCCGTACTTGCTTTTAGGTATTTAGCGAAAAGCGGCGCAGCCGCCGGAGTAGGGCCTGCGCCGCTGTGTGTCTGCTGCCAAGGCCAACTCAGATGCGGTCCACATTCCCGTTGGCGACAGAATAGACACCGGAAATGTCGATGGTTTCATAGGGCTCATCAAACATTCCCAACTCATGTGCAATGAAAGCGATATGCAGCTCGTCCTCGTCTGCTTCAATGCTCTCGTCCTCACGAGCCCGCTGAAGCAGCTCATTACGGGCAGCGACCCAGTTCTTCTCGATAATTTCGAGATTATTCTGAAGGTGCTCGTCATCATTCTTAATGACCATCACACCAATGACGGTATCGTTGTCATTACTGATGAATACGACGACGGGCTTTTCGGATGTATTGTTGTTGCTCATTTTTTGTCCTTTCACGGGCGGCTTTGACCGACATCTTTTTCTTACACTTTTCGTCAGGTTCCCACCTATTCCAGCGGGAACAGCTCTTACAGGGTTCTTTATTCGTCGGAGTTTCCTTATTGATGCAATCAGGACATCCACGTCCAACGTTTACGGCATCCATCGGGGATTAACCGCCGAAGAAGCCGGAACCGAAGTCGCCACCGAAGTCAGAGGGGAAATTGAAGTTGCCGCCATAGGGAACTTCCTTGGCAGGAGCAGCAGGAGCAGCAGGAGCAGAAACGGGAGTCTCAGGAGCGAAACCACCGGCGGGAGCAGACGCTTCGGGAGCTACAGGCGCAAAATCCTCCTCAGGCTTAGAGACCAGAGGCATGGGAATAGAAGAAGCAACGGGTGTCCCCTCAGGCGCAGGAACAGCCGGCTCAGTGGCGGGAACGTCCTCTGCGGGGGTATCATCAGCACCGGACTCGGTTCCATCCACGCGGCTGCGGGCAGCGGTAGCAACGAACTGGCTCAGGTCCATAGAGAACTTCCACTTCTCATGCCGGATGGAAGACACGACGATGTTCGCATCCACGGGGAACAGCTTGCCGCCGTATCTGCTCTTCAGCAGTTTGGCAGCGGATGCCTCGTCCAGCACGGCGGGAAACTCGATGGGGTTCTGGTTGTCAACGTTGATGACTCCATTGACGACAGATACGACGCCATAGCTGACGACGCTGACGGTGAGAGTTCTGTTGATAGAAGGTTCCATGTTTTTATATTCCTTTCTTTTATTTTTGATTTTAACTTAACGTACATTCCACTCAAAAAGAACATAAAAGGTCTGGTATACACCCCTGTTAGTTCAGGGTATCATACGCCTCAAAAGCAATATCCAGCCGCGTCATATGGGGTATACCTCCCTATTGGTTCGGGGTCTTATACGCCTTTTCGTGCCTCACGGGTATACAACCCTGTTATTTCAGGGTGGTGTATACCCCAGTGCAAGGTTATTTTATCATGGCTTCTGGTATACAACCCTGTTATTTCCGGGTGGTGTATACCCAGCACAGGTATTCAGTTCCCCAAAGTGCTGGTCGTCGCCTCTGACCCAACAAACCAGCCAACAGAGTATTCCTGCTTCCACGACGACCATGCATCTCCACAGGCGTTAATTCCGGCTATACCGTCCGTACTCGTTTTTATTTCCTTGGCAATGTGTGCAATCATTGCACACTTTATTTGCTCGCCATAGGGCTTTAGGCAGGATTCTGCTCGGAGGCCATGCGCTGACCTTCGGACAGCACGACCTGTGCCAGCGCCTCGTCATGCTTTGCTTCCGGTGCTACGGTGGCGATATCTACATCCACCAGCGTGCGTCCAGCCCAGTCCGCCTTATACTTTATCATACCGGTAAGTTCAGACCAGCCGGCATCGAGGATGCTTTTAGCCTGCTCATTGCCCTCAACTAAGGGCTTAACGGCCACCTTCTCAACGGCAATAAGCTGGTTTGCGTTGACAAGTTCACGGCTGATTTTATGGCGGTAGTCATTGCGCTGATTGGCAATATGCTCATGGACGCCGGCAACCTTGCGCCGCTGCTTCTCGTAGTTGACAGAGCCCTTCTTCTTGCGGGATAGACGCCGCTGCTCACGTGCCAACCGCTTTGCAGACTTGCTCAGATGCTTCGGGTTCTCATAGTGAACGCCGTTGCTATCAATGGCCAACTCCTTTAGGCCGAGACTGATGCCCACCTCGCCGTCCACAACAGGCAGCGTGTCGCGCTCCACTTTACAGCAGACAGATGCCCAGTATTTTCCGGTAGCAGACCGAGAGATAGTGACCTCACGGGGAGACCCTTCGATGGGGCGTCCGGTCCCTCGCCTGAGCTTATTGATTTTCTGATACTGTCCACCAAACGGGACTTGAATGTAATCGTCCGTCACATAGATAGTACCAGCGGTCGTAAAACTCTGGGTCGGATGGGACGCGCCCTTAAATTTGGGATAACCGGGCTTCTCCCCCGCTTTAATGCGGCGAAAGAACGCTTTTCGCGCCTCAAACAAATCAATGATGGCATATCTCTCTGCCGTACAGCCGCAGTCCGCAAGCCAAGGCCAGCGCTCCCGCATCTCCGTGAGAACCTTCATACAGTCGAAGGTCGTCATCTTTTCCTGCCGACGGTCATAGATTTTGGAGGTTCGCTCAAGGAAATGGTTCCACACAAACCGGCAGCACTTGAAAGTCTTTTCAATGATTTCGACCTGCTCATCAGTCGGGTAAATGCGATACTTAAACGCTTGAAATGTAGTTGGCATAGAACTCCGTCCTTTCGCAATAAGTTTTGGCACCTCTCGCAGCAACCATCCAGACTGCGAGAACACCGGACCCCACGCAAACAAGCACAGCATAAAAGGCAGCACCTACGTCTGGAATACGCCAACAACCTCTGCGCTCGGCCCGCGTTTACTTATTTTTCCGGCTTCCCTTGTCCCGCGAACCATGCAGGCGTTCGCAGAGACTTTTGCTCACCTGCTTACGGCTACTGAAAGCGCAGAGTTTCACCCTTATCACGCCACCGCCCGCAAAACAGATGCAGGCAGCTCGCTTCTCACGCTTCAGGCGACTTTTGCGCTCACCGATGTTGTCCGAAAAACACAGGACAAATAAGCAGATAAAGAAAAAAGGACACACTTTACGGTGTCCTTGGAGCGGACGACGGGACTCGAACCCGCAATGACCAGCTTGGAAGGCTGGTGTCTCACCAAATTAGACGACATCCGCGCATATAAAAACACCACAAAAGCACATGGTTTTAATGGAGCTGATGGAGGGCCTTGAACCCCCGACCTGCGGTTTACAAATCCGCCGCTCTGCCAACTGAGCTACATCAGCATAGTCGTGAAGCCCCCGCACAACGAGGCTGAAAGCACTTTTCAAAAGACCTGTTACACGGGGGCTTCACTTGAAGGAGAATGAGTATGGAATGGAGCTGACGGTGGGGGGTCGAACCCACGACCTGCGCGTTACGAGTGCGCCGCTCTGCCTACTGAGCTACACCAGCATTTTGGTGGTGCTGGCAGCCTCCGCTTATCACGTGTAATCCCGTCTGCACGGAGGCCGCCAGCGCCGAAGAGAGTTGATGTCGGCGGGGTGGGTAGAACGCCGGCTGGCAATAGCGGCTGGAGTTGAACCAACATATCGTTACCTGTGAGAGAGGTACGGCATTACCAGTTATGCTACGCTATCATATTGAGAGATGTTTCTGTGTCCGCTGCTCGTTAAAAAGACGGAGGTGAAGATAGAAGCAGCGAAAACAGAAGGCGCGTCGTGCGGACTCGAACCGCCAGAACCTCCCCACATGGAGAACAACGCGAAAGTCGAAGCAGCTCCCGCACACTTCCCTCAGGGAGCTGACTTTATTGTGCTTATGAGTGTAAATAAAGAAAGAAGAAAAACGGGACGGGCAACTTAGGCGCTTATTCTTACAATCGCAAGAATATTGTCATTTTAGGTACAAGCCCTTCGAACGAGCCTTTCTTGCCCCGTCCACGCTGTTATACTAACACGAACACATAAAAATGTCAAGTCTAATTATCAGTAAAAAAAGCTATACCGCGAGTTTATACGCCATGAAGCGTTCTGCACAAACTAAAGCAAGCTGTATTTTACGAAAAGTAGTTGGCAATAATAACGAATATACAAAAGAACAGGGGTTGACATCCCGTAAATTTTCTCTCTAATACGCTTGACAAAATTTTATGTTCGTGTTTATAATAAGGGTGTGTAAGCCCTCTTTATAAGAAGTAAGCAAGAAGCCTCGGTGATTTATTGCCGAGTAGTTCACGAAAAGCACCCCGACACCCTGACATTTTTCCCACCAAACGGAGGTGAGAATATATATGAAGCTATCCGTCATTGGAGTAAACGCACAAAAGGAAAAGCGTTTCGAGAAAAAAGGTATCCACTCAGCGGAAGACCTTCTGCGTTATATCCCAAAAAGCTATAAGGACTACCGGCAGCTTGCAACGCATCTCATAGATGGTGCGGAGCAGGCTTGTCTTGTACGTGTAGACGAAGTGAAGTCCTTCGGCCAAGAACTGCGCTATAAGGGTTCTTATGTGCAGACTTCCTCTCATGTCCCTATGATTATCGCACACTGCACGGTGCTTCCAAGCGGAGAAAAACTCGTTATTACATGGTTCCGGCAAAACTACCTCTTCCGCAAGATTTCCACTTGCACAGGGCAGGAGGTTTATGTGGCTGGAAAGGTCGGATACAGCGAGAAATACAACAACTACACCATGACGGCACCGGAGATTTTCGAGCCTGCCTATGGGCAGGCACCGGGCATTCGTCCTGTGTACGCTCAAATCGGAGGCGTGAGCGATGCCTACCTGAGAGAAAAGATTCAGGAGGCTTCCGACAGAACTATCGGACTTATTGAAACGCTTCCCAATGATTTCCTCGACAAAAAAGGTCTTTCAAGCCTTTGGACTTCACTCAAGAAGCTGCACTTCCCCGTTTCCGAGCAGGATATTAAGGACGGGCAATCCCGACTCCTTCAGGAAGACCTCGTATATTTTGCTATGGCTAACGAATGGGCCGCACGAAAGATTTCTAAAGGTAGCCAATTCTCCGTCAAAACAAACGGCTGGATTGAAAAGATTAAGAAGTCCCTGCCCTATTCTCTCACAAAAGACCAGATGGACGCGATTGAGAGCATGACTCAATTTGCAGCAGACGGGCATCGCATCAACGCGCTTGTGCAGGGTGATGTCGGTTGCGGAAAGAGCATCGTTGCCTTTTGCCTTATGATGACCATGGCTGAGAATGGGTATCAGGCAGCGGTAATGGCTCCAACGCTGGTGTTGGCGCGTCAGCACTACGAGGACCTCTCTGCTCTGGCGGAACCGTTTGGCGTAAGTGTTGTTTGGCTTGGCAGCGATTTGAAGACGAGCGAAAAGAAAAAAGCCTTGGCCGTCATCAAGGAAGGCAAGGCGCAACTCATTGTTGGAACACAGTCCATCATTGGAGAAGATGTGGAGTATAAAAATCTCGCCTTAACCGTAACGGATGAGGAACACAAGTTTGGCGTTGACCAGCGTACAGCGCTCATCGAAAAGGCTTCAGGCGGTGTTCATTCTATTACTATGTCTGCCACCCCCATCCCCCGCAGTTTGGCTCAGGTAATTTATGGGGATACCGTGCAACTCCACACCATTAAAACGATGCCGGACGGACGTCTTCCGGTTATCACCGGCATTGCCACAAGTAAAGAAAAAATCTTTCGCTTCATTCTGCTGCAGAAACAAAAGGGGTATCAAACCTATGTTGTCTGTCCGCTTATTGATAGAAGCGAGAAGCTGGAAGGCGTACAGTCTGTCGAGGAAGTCAGCGCAGAATACCGTTCTGTTCTGGAACCGTATGGCGTCCGCATCGAAACAGTAACAGGCAAGATGGGAAAGAAAGAAACGGAGGACATTCTCTCGCGCTTCAAGGATGGTCAAGTAGATGTGCTTGTCAGTACAACCGTTGTGGAGGTTGGCGTAAATGTCCCTACCGCGACAATGATGGTCATTGTAAACGCGGACCGTTTCGGGCTTTCCAGTCTGCACCAGTTGAGAGGGCGTGTAGGGCGGAGCAGCGTACAGTCCTATTGTGTGCTGGAAGCAGGCGCGTCGCCCACGCCGGCTGCGATGGAGAGACTGAACGCCATGGTACAGACCAATAACGGGTTTGAAATTGCAGAGGCGGACCTCCGCATTAGAGGTGCCGGAGATTTCCTCGGCACAGAACAATCCGGATGGAACCGATATATGACCCTTATGATGGCATACCCCGCTGAGTACGAACAGGCAAAGGAGGACGCAAAGACACTTTTGAACAGAGGAAAAGGTTCCTGCAAAATGGTCGATTCCATAATCGCGGGAGGTCAGGAGACCGACAATACCGCAAAGGAGGCATCAAGAAAATGAGTGCTATTTATAAAAGAACAAATCCAACAAAGCCGGCACGAGCTGGAGACGATATAAGGTACGGAGAAAACGTCTCAACAACTGTCTATACCTCTATAGTCCTGCTCCTCCGCAAATTAAGAATTGCGGAGAATGCAGGCGACATGGCAAGAGTAAACAACATTATCACAGACACCACGCCATACAGGGCAGAAATGAAAAAGCTGCGGTTAGCCGAACAGCTTAATTGTCCAGAAGAAAAGCTGCCAGCCATTTTATTTGATAAAACTCCCGTTACAAACGGAGAAACACAGCGATTTATAGGCTGGCAGGGATTTAACTGGCAAATCGTTTTTCGGATTCTTGCCGAGTTGGACATATCTTACGAAGAAATGATTCGATTCGGAGATAAAAACTTTCCAGCTTTCAGTAGCCTACCGCCAGATGTTCAAGAAGTCTATAATCTTGTAGATAGCTTTCCAGAAACGATAAGAGACGGATGCATAAGAGAGTCAGCTCTCGGCATGATTGATACGATGTGGATACATCAATTCTGGGATGATAAAAAACGCAGCTTATTGCTGCGCCCTTCTGCGCGAGTACAGTACGTTTTTTCCCACAGATGTTCATTTAAGCGACAGGATATTCTCGATTTGGATGAATTGATTCAGTCCGGAAAAGGCAATTTTGAATTAGATGATAAACAAAAGGATGTCATTCACGAGTTGGCGAATATCATGTTGGTGAGACCCTCCTGCTCCACAAGCAACGAAAGAATTCTGCCGCATATAGCGGCTGCCTTTGGCGTCTCTTTACACTGGCTCATGGGGATGCCAAGCACAATGCGACTTTATGCGAAAAACTCTACGACGGAAGATATTGTTTCCGCCTATTATTTCATGTCAACCACCTGCAAAATTGAGTTTAGAAAAGCGCTGCAAAAGTTTTCCGAAAGACTTGAACACTTTAAGGAGGAAAACAAATGAGAAAAAAGGATAGTGCAGTCAACGCATATATCGACTGCAATAAATGGGCGACAAAACTCAATACGCGGTTCTCTTCCGCCGAGAAGTCGGAAAAATTGAATTACAAGGAAATGCTCGGAATATATGCCGAATTCAGCGATGAGCTCACTTTGGTACGCAGGCTTGTTTCCGCGAGAGTGTACGAAGAGCTGTTTGCCATTACCAAAATGCCACGTGTCTATGGAGAGTGGAATGTGAAGCAAATTGGCGCAGAAATCGGCATGGACGCAACTAAAATGTCGCGCCTCAAGGAGCCTGAGGACGGTGCGCTTACCTCTGTGGGACCGTTTGAGTTACGCATTTCGCCTCCAGCAGACGGCAAGCAGACGCGACGGCTGCCTGAAGGGTTTTATGCGTCTGTTGAAGGTCTTTACAAAACCTCATACTTTTTCCTTGACAAGTCCTGCGAAAAAGTCTTATTCGGAGATGAGTGTGCGCCCATCCACCTCCCTCACAACTACTCCTCCCTTTTCTCCCAAATCTCAGCAGTTCCGTTTTCCGATTCCTTGCGGATACAAGTTAAGATTAAAGAAATGTGCAAGCAGTACGAGCAGTACATGGTAAGGGAAACGGCAGACGGCAAAAAGCCAGAAAACTACGTATACGCGGACAGCGCAGGTGCTCCCATTGATTTTCAGGAGCTTTATATAAAGCGGCTTAACGAGAAGATGGAAAATGACTGCTGTAATGCTTCCTCACTGTTCGGCGAAGACGCCAGTGCTCCTTTTAAGAACATGGCAATCAGATGCTTTAGCGTTCCTGTAGACACATTTGAAAAGTCAGATAGGGCAATATTCTTTGACAAGAACGGAACTCTTATGAGACCGGAGAAGAAGTCCGGAAAGAAAGAACCAATGGGAACGACCGGCAATCTTATGATGCTGAGTATTGGCCTTGACACGGCTGTGGACTATTTCATCTCCCCTGATTATACGAAATATTCGACGCTGCTTGCTCGAACAAATGTCCCAGATAAAAGTGGAAACGAGATGGAGTTCACGCTTGATGAAGGTATGCGGTCAGCCCTTTCTTCAATCCTGATGATTTCTGACGATAACGATAGAAGTGAGGTCGTAGCGGAAGCCCTTTGCGACTGCTGGATGGCACAATACTCCGAAATAAGGTAAAAAAAGAGGCAGGCGAAAGCCTCCTCTTTTTTCTCTGCCGTTGTTGACATTATAAATAATTGTGGTAGTATAATAGTATAATTACGAAGATATTTTTATAAGGAGACTTATCTCCGCTTCCAGTCACACCAAGTATTCAAGACAGTTATCCCAAGACAGGGATAGCTGTCTTTTTATATATTTTTTTACATTACAAACACAATAAGAAAGGAGAAAACATAATGGCACAGGCAAAAATGGTTTTCAGCTATCTCGGCCCCGTTCGTGTCTATGACGACATTACCACAAATAAGTGGGGCGGGACGACTATGGCGGTTTCTGAGAAACAGGCTCGCAACAACTTGGCTCACCAGTATCGAAAACAGCGCGGATTGCTCCAGTGTGTGCCTGTCAAAATGACGGGTGAGCTGACCAGCTACACCGCACCGGTGATGCCTCCGTTCCGTAACAGACGCAGCCGCCCGACGTATCAGGGAGGTGAAGTGCAATGATGTGGAATGGAAAGTGGAACGGAGCAAATGCCATCGTAGTTCACACGCCACAGAGCTTTCGGTCGTTCAAGCGAGCTATCCGTTCTCTTGGCGATGTGTGGGCTGACTGGAATCATGTGTACTTCAGTCAGTGCAGAGACTTGTACTCCGCAGCATACCTTCCCTGCTATCCAGACAAGAGTCCCGAAGATAGCACAATCACCTATCACTGGCTCAAGGAAACTTGGTCCAAAGAAGGTCCTCGCGCCGTAGGCATGAACATTCAGTAAACGAGGAGGAGAAGCTATGTCTACACCGCTGTATGAGTTAATTGAGAGAGCCGAGCGTATGGATTCCGTCTACTCCGAGCGCTACGCATCTTTCTCTTCTGAACAGGATAGGCGTGCGAAGCAGTGTATTGCGGAGGCTCGCGAAGCTATCGAAGAGCAGCGAAAACTCTGTGAAAGACGGCGTCGGCAAGCAATCGCAACAATAGGCCAACGGCCAGAAAGGACTACAGCATGAGTTACGTTATCACCAGCGAGGAGGATGCACGCGCCATCATCGACACTTACACAAACAAATGCCGCAACTGCGGCGAGTGCTCCCTCAACGCCGAAGGCTGGCGGTGCTCCTATCTCTATGAGGTCGCCCGTCGTTACCTTGAGCGCAAGCATCCAGATGATGTTTCGGCAACGTTGAAAAGAAAGGAGTAAATTCATTGTGAAAGTAAAAAAGAAAATTCGTTACGCCGGCGAATGCTGCATTTGCCACGAACCCATTGAGGTTGGCGAAGAATATGTCGAGGCACCCTACGAAAACAAACAGTGTCATATCGACTGCATGGAGACAGAGCCGCTTAAAGCGGTTCTGTCTTTTTTCGGCATTCCGTCGTGTGTAACCAATTCTGAAGGAAAGGAGACAAGAATCTATGGGTAGAAATGGAAATATCCGCAGGGGCGATGTATTTTGGGTCAATGCGAAAGAAATCGAAATCTTTTCCCCTTGGGCCCCGGAAGGAAGCCAGTTCCGCGATAAGGACGGACATCCTTCCAATAGCTCTGTTATCAGAGGGCATCGCCCCGCAATCGTTGTATCTTCGGATGACCTGAACCGCTACAGCAGTGTAGTGGAGGTCGTATTTACGACATCATCTCCAAAGATGCAGCAGCCCTCCCATGTACTCATCACGAGCACGAGCCGCCCCAGCACAGCACTGTGCGAGCAGCCGATGGCAGTTTCCGTCAATGAGCTGGGGGCCTATATCTGCCACCTGACTGAAGCGGAGCTGGTAGACATCGACGCCGCGCTGTACTACAGCATGGGGCTGAGTGCTCGCGTGAACGACAATGATGATAATACATGGCGTGCGCGGTATGAAACCATGCACAGGGCATATTCCGAGATGCTTGTCCATGTTATGCGAATCATGGACAGCAACAACAAGCGGGCCACACCGTACCCCGCAGCCACCGTTGGAAGAAGAAAGGAGCAAGCCGAAAATGAGTAATCCTATCTTCATCGTGTTTGCCTGTGACGCTTGGAAAGCAACAGACTCCATGCGTCTGGTTTCTGCGACGACTTCCCGCGAAAAGCTGAAGGACCTCGTGGCGGCCTGCGTCGAGTCCGAGACGTTTGAGTACGGCGAAGACTCCGTAGAGGCTGCTGCGACGCAGCTCCGCAAGGACTTTGATAGCGGATTAAGTATCTACGACATCAACAACAACCTCAGATTCGGCATTATAACCGCTGCCGAGGATGGCGAGATGTAACGGAAGAAAGGAGATGTAAAAATGGGATACACTATCATTGATGCCCGCTCATTCATCAAGACAACTCGTGGTATCATTCCCCTTGCCTTGGGTGGCAGCAACAACTGCTCCGAGTTTATCTACGACAGGAATTTCAAGCCGCGAGAGGTTCGCGAGCGCCACTGGTTCTTGCTGGGAGGAATCAATCTTCTGGAACTTCCTGAGGACGAATTTGTGGCGAAGGTGAATACCACCTTCCCCGACACCGATGATGAGTGCTGGATGATGAACAGCAAGTGGGTCACTTGCTCTCAGGCACGGAAATGGTTTGCTCGCGCCGCAAAGGATGCCGCCACGCTGGAGGACATCCTCGCCGCCAATCCCGGCGTCAACGACCTGAATGTAGGACTGATGCCCTATACGTCCGGCGACCATCTGCTGTGGAGGTATGTCAGAACAACGGATGAACTGGAAGTCTGGCTGGATGAGGCACGGGAACTGGTAAAAGAACACAAGGACCACTACATCTTCATGTCGTTCAGCGGAACACAGCGCGGCGAGCGCCTGCGACCTGCCAGAGCGCGGGATGTAAAGGGTCCGCTTGTAGTTCAAAAGCGCAACGCGGGCTACGTGCGTGCGTTTGATAATGTGAATGGAAGAATAACTGTGCATTTCACAAAGGATGTCAGAGATGCCATTCATTACCCGTCTGTGGAATCAGCTACGGCAGCGATGGGGGAGGTTATCAGCGTAATGGGACTTGAGTTCAAGACCGTAACGCGCAAGATGACGGCGCCTCGGCCCTATGTCGTTATGTGTACGGAAAAGGCATACGCAGGGAAGTATGTGAAGAAATCCGTGAAGAACAACCTCCAGTACACGTCCTCCGTGGATGATGCTCAGAGGTTTATCAGTGAGAAAGACGCTGAGGCAAAGATTTCTTCCTTGCGAGGCAAATTTCTCAGCGCACAGTATCTCAAACCAGTTTACGTAGAAGCGTGAATAACAAGCCTAAAAAAAGAGCCGCTATGCGGCTCTTTTCTTTTGCGTCGAAACCGTTGACATTATAAGGAAATGTGGTAGTATAGTAGTATAATTACGAAGATATTATTATAAGGAGCTTTGTCTCCGTTTTCAGTCACATCATCATATTCAAGACAGTTGTTCTCTTTTGAGAACGACTGTCTTTTTATATATTCACTACATTTTTGTTCCCATAAGTCCTTATCACAGGCTGGGAGAAAGGAGAAAAATATGGCATATATCTGTGAAAAGCCTGCTGGTTCCTGTGCGTTATGTGAGCACTATCGTTTCGATGAGGAAAAGGGACGAAAAGTGTGCTTTGCCGCTGTGGATAAGTGTGAGGCAGAAAAAAAAGCAGCCGAGCTGAAGGTCGTTGCGTCGAAATCCGGATGTGATAAGGCAGAGAACACCTGCACCTCCTGTGAGAAGTATGTGTGGGACGACAAAGTGGCGCGTTACGTGTGTCTCGAAGGCGAGGATGCAGCGAGAACTGCAACCCTTCCCAGCAGAGGATACGCGATGCTTTTTGTGAACCACTCCCCTATCGGCGAAGGTTCTCTTGTGGATGTGTGTGCGTTGTCCTTCGACACACTGGATGAGGCTCGCGTGGGCGTTGAGTTGGTAAAGAACGCGCACACACACGTCAGCAACCAATTCAGAGGCAGACGCGGTCTTTTCCCGTTTGCCGGTGAAATGCTCTCCGATGATGAGTGCCGCCGTGTGTTCGGCGCAAAGGTTCTCTGTGCGTATTCCCTCTACTACACGGATGAGTACGATGCAAGCGTCAAGGCGAGAGCTTTTTCCTACATCGCGGTAGAGACCGAAAATGCGCGGGATGTTATCCGGCGTCTTCTGCATCACAATTTGGACTGTGGCACCTGCCAGACCTTCGTTGATGAGGGTTGCGAAACCTATCACGACTGCCCTTACCACGGCGAGTGCGCCAAGATGGGCGATGTGTGGGTTGAGAGAAAGGCGGTGTGAACTATGTTGTTTGCAACTAAGCTGAAAAACAGTCTCACCAAGCTGGCAGAGCAGCACGGTATGGAAATCAAGGTCGAGCTGAAAAACATCGCTGTCAATGGGCAGCGGCGCGGATGCTCCGGTTTCGTGACCTGCGGCGATAGCTGCGTCTACGTAAATACCGAGCACTCTTGCTATGGACCTATTTCCGACAAATCCATGTGCCGTTATGCCAAGGACACAGAGGATTTCTCCAGCAACGGTCTGAAAAACGGCTATAACCAGTTTGTGGCCGACGATTTCTTGGCCGCAAAAGTCATTTCCATGCTCAAAAACGGCAAAGGCATCCCCCGCTGATGGGGATGCCGGCAGAAAGGAGGCTCCCGTGAGGAAGGACTACATTAGATTTCCCGCAAGGATGAAACAGCTCGTCAGCTTCACGGGCATGACTATTGAAAACAAGGGTAACTGTTATCCTACCGACATCGACGGACTCATTGAGTATCACGACAAGGGGTATGTTTTCTTTGAGGTGAAGCATCGTAATGCCGCAATGCCTTATGGTCAGAGACTCGCGCTCCAGCGCATGGTGGAGGATGCTTCCAGAATTGGAAAGACATCTATCGCCATCGTGTGTGAACATACGGTAGACAATCCCCTCATTCCCGTCACAGTTGCAACGTGTCGGGTCAGGGAAATCTACTATTCTAAGGAGCATCGTTGGCGGGCGCCAAAATACCCCACAATGACCGTGAGACAAGCGGTAGATGGGTTTCTCTACACGCCAAGCGTTCAGCAATACAGAACGCCCTCTGGCGGCATTAGCACCCTCGTGGTGGCTCAGGTAGCGAGAGGAGGGGCTATCCCCTTCCCTCCCGCCTACCCAGCCGCGCAGAGCTACGGTGCCGTGCCTGACACACTGAGGCAGAGCAGTTGAAATCCGCAAAAAAAGAAAGGAGAACAACATGGGAAGAAACAAGGTTTTGTCCCGCGATGAGGTTGTAAAGAACCTGAAGAGACAACTCACCGAGTGTGACATTAACGACATCCCAACGGACACAATTCGACACTTGCAGATGGCGAGAATTATCTGCGAGTGCAATTACGTGTTCCTCGATGACGTTATCGAGACTCTGGCGAATTGGCTGAAAATGGATACCGGTGAAATTCCAAAGGGTGCAATATCGCTCCTGCAGGACACACTGGATGCCTGTCGCGGAACTGCACCACATAAGCGGCGCAAGGTAAGCAAAAAAGGTTCCGGTACGTCGTCGGAAGTGTTCGACGAGTTCCTGTTTCTTGGAGATGTTACCGGATTGCTCGGCGAATGGTTTGACATGGACACTCAGGATATTCCTGAGACGGCGTTGGCTGCGCTGCATAAGGTCTACGACCTTTGTTGTCAGGAATATGAGTGACCCCGCGAGGAAAAGAAAGGAGAAAAATATATGCTCAGAAAGGAACCTTATGAGCGGCGAATCTGCCTCTCACATTGTCCTGTCAAAGAGTGCGACACAGACATCTATCGCGGCTCTCGTTGCAAGGAACTGCGCGAGAAAGCCGGTGTCCACTTTGACCCCGATGCTTTTAAGGACAAAAATCCCAAGCCCATTATCTTCAACGGAGAGATGGTTCGAGCCATCCGGGAGGGTCGCAAGACAGTGACTCGCCGTGGTGCATTCCACTTCGCGGGAAAGAGAGCGGATGGACTGTATCGCGATGGAGACGGACGGCTCGTGGCCGCTTTCGCTGATGAGAATACCGTCATTCGCAGCTTCCGTGCTCCGTTTGACAAGGGGGACATCCTGTATGTTCGTGAAACGACCTGTGCCTGCGCCGAGAACCGCTGGCTTTATAAGGCCGACTACACTGACGAGGACCTGAAAAACTCCCCTGAGGTAAACTCTCTCATTCACTGGACACCATCTATCCATATGCCCAAGGAGGCTGCACGCATTTTTCTGCGTGTGACGGATGTTCGGTTGGACCGGCTTAATGACATGAGCGAAGAGGACTTCATAAAGGAGGGTGTCACTCGCGATGAAGATTCCTCCAAGAACATCATGTCCCTTCAGGATAAGTTCATTAAGCTGTGGGACGGCACTATTCCGAAGCATAAGGCTCTCTCGAAGTGGGCAGGAAACCCGTGGGTATGGGTCATTGAATTTGAGGAGGTGCAGTTCTGATGGCGACGGATTACCATGCAGTGATTCAGGAGAATATCCAAAAACAGAACGGCACCTACGAGTCCAATGCAAACCCGTTTGGCATCTGCGGCACCTGTGGCTGCGAGCTTGAACCGAGCTACTTCGTGGAGGAGGAAGAAATCATCCAGCATGGGGTGCGTTTCAAGACCGGTCGTATTCGGCGGGCTGTGGACTGTCTCGTTTGCCCCAACTGTCTCCGTACTGAATGTGTGGACGACAGCTTCGACGGTCCTTGGATGGATAAAGCCCAGTGGAAAAAGCTCCATGGGATGCATTGAAAAATGAAAGGAGAAAAAACAATGAAAGAAATTCTGTTTCGCGGCCAGATTCGGCGGCATGGTGAGAAAGTTCGCATGGCAACCGGAGCACCCCTGCCGGGAATTTGGGTCTACGGGGGCACCGCACGTCCCCATAACAGCCCGAAGGACTTCGCCATCATCTACACGTACTTGTCCGACACGGCTGAAAGCCGCGACGTTTGCGGTGTCTACGCGGATACCGTAACGCAGTACACCGGCATCATCGACAAGGACGGCGCAAAGGTGTTCGAAGGAGACATCGTGGAGACCTTTGAAGGATTCCGCCCCACTCCTCTCTTCAACGAGAACACGGTTGTGTTCCGAAATGGTTCCTTTGGCCTGCTGGTTAGTGAGTCTTTGAAAACAAAAACGGCAGCAGAGCTGATGGACGAGGCTTACGACAACGGACATTTTGTTCCGTTTTGTAAGCTGCTCGGCACCGAAATCCGTGTTGTTGGCAACATCTTCGATGGCATCGCCGATAAGACTGCAAAGAACGAATAACCTTAACTTAAAAAGAAGCTCCTTTGGGGGCTTCTTTTTTTTACACCGTTTCCGTTGACATTATAAAGAATTGTGGTAGTATAGTAGTATAATTACGAAGATATTTTTATAAGGAGATTTATCTCCGTTTTCAGTCACATCATCATATTCAAGACAGTTGTTCTCATTTGGGAACGACTGTCTTTTTATATATTCAGAACAAATAAAAACGAAAGGAGAAAACGCATGAAACAAAAGGAGCTTACCCAGTATGAGTGCGATACACACCCGTCTATCCATTATACAGGCAGCGTGCGCGGTATGAAAGCAAGCGGCTTGTGGGGAAAGAACGACGAATGTGTGCGTTGTGGTAATTATATCTACAACCTGTCTATCACACTTGGGCCCTACAAGCAGAATTAGGGAAAGGAGAAAAAAATGGATACATCTTCGCTGCACTTTGTTGACAGCACATTGTCTCAGTATCGGAACGAGTTGTTGTTCCACCCCCGCAAGAAGTTGCCCGCGAAAGACATCAACGACGCTCTGAGGCGGCTGCTGGAAATAACGGGAGTACAGGGAAAGGTCAGGGACACCCTGACTACCCACCTGAACGACAGGTGCGGATATGCCCGCGATTTGAGTAAGCCTACGCCCTCAATCGCACAGGTCATCTCCGCTATGGAATTCGCGTTGCAGTCGGTTTATGCCGACCGGCCTGTTATGGAAGGGGGTGAAAGAGTATGAGTAAGCATCGCTGGACAATCGAAGAGCTGAAGAGCGTCAATGACGCTAAGTTTGCTATGGCGATTCTGATGGAGCGCCGCAGTGAGTTGTCGAATCCCTACACCCCGTTCGCACAGCGTCTTACCAGCGTCATCAATACACTGATGGACATGGCTGTGGATGGCGGGCTGACAGACGAAGAAAGGAGTAAGAACAATGGCCGCTGAAATGAGACTCTACCGCGTGCCAATTATCGGTAGTAATGCCGAACGGCGGCACGGGAAAGTTGTGGATGAGGTTACGGTCAAGGTTGGAACCAAGTGGCTGACAGACAATAGAGGCTGTCGATACTACAAAGCTCCTTCCGAAGATGCGAACAGAAATCCCTACTTCCAGCAGAACTCCATGTACTGGAGTACGGATTACCGGCTGTATCAGACGGAACAGGCCGCCAAGGATTATCACCGGCAGGCGGAATTGCTCATGGCTCTTCGCAGAACCGTCGGCGACTTCGGCTTCAACGCCCCGTTGACCGTGCTGGAGAAGGTCATGGACACTCTCAAGGAAGGCGGATGCCTGAAATGAGTACAAAAATCTTTGACGCTTGGCGTATCAACTCTACCGACATCGGGGAGTTGGTCAAGCTCGGCAATGAGATTCGGGAAGTGCAGCAGAAGTCTTTCGTGGACGCTGTCTATAACTCGCTCGATTTCTGCCAGCTCGCTATCATCTTCGCCAAAAAGTCTGTAGAGAATGTCGAGGAACTCAGGCCTGTTTTTGCGTCAATCGCCGCGAACGTCGTTCACAAGTGCGTTTTGATGTACGAGTGGATTCCGTCTTTCACGATGACGGATAGCGTCAGAAGCTCTGCGGAAGAGCTTCTGCAGAATGAGGCACAGAAACGGAAGATTTCATTGACAGCAGAGCAGAAGAAAAATCTGCTTGCCGTCATCACTGAGGTCTACGAAATTGTCTCCCGTGATTGGCAGGCATCATTGCTGTTCCTCAAGGGCGATAATGGCAGTACCTACATGAAAGGGTTCAATCTCACCAGAGAGACAGCCCGTTTCATCGACTCCACATATCCCCGCTTTGAGTACACCGACCAGACGGAAATGAGCACTTCGTCTTTTGATGCGTTCACACAGGAATATATTGTTTCTGGGCGCACAGAGGAAGAGCAGAACGAACGGCTGATGGAGGCACAGCATGAACGCGGAGAACTGTGGGACAAAGCCTTTGCGGGACATAGTGTATGGCGCGACGCAGGACTCTCCTTCTCTCTCGTGCCGGCACAGCTTCAGGAACAGTTCGTGGCTATCCACTCCATCTGCAAAAAGGTGTTCGGCGCCGAGACCTAAACGAAAAAAGAAAGGAGAAAAATCATGGAGAATATCCAAAAAAACGCTGCGGAGGTCGAGACCAGTGTTCCTGACCTGATTCCGGCCAACTACCGCGAAAAGGCAGAAGATTTGGGCTGGGTCATCGACGAAGACAAGGTTTGCGGAGTATTCACCTTCAGGCAGGGGTCGCCTGCCGGCGAGGACTACTCCTTTGACCTGTACGCCGACGATGATTTCGGCGATGGAGTGGCCGCTGCTGTGCGCCGCGTCTACGAGGACTTCGACGTTGACGAGCACGTCGCTCTGTTTGCGGAGGCTTCCGTAAAGGGCACGTCAGGCGTTCCGAAACTGTCAGTGCTTGTCGAGGACGCCAAGGAAATCAATGAGATGCTTCTCACACTCGCCGAAGCGTTTGAAGACATCGAATCTGGTACATCAGAGCGGGAGCAGAAGGTGTATACCCGCTGCTGCCCCAACTGTGGTGGCGTATCTTTCTCTGGTCATCAGGTCCTCCACATTGATGTGTTGGTTGACATCGAAACGGGAGATTTCCTCGGAAATATCAACGACGAAATCGAATCTAACATCTACGAGTCGTCTGACCCCTACGGTCCATATCACTGCATGACCTGCGGATTTGAATGCTACAACCTTTCCGAGCTGGAAAAGAGCGAGGTGGAGTAACTCTAATGTCGATTATTCTTTACTTCGCACTGACCATTCTCGTGACGTGCGGCATATTCCTTGGCATAAGGAGACTGGACACGCAGGACCTCTTTCCGCCAATCGTCTGCAGCGTTTCTGTGGGCGTTATTATGGTGGAACTGTTCGCACTTGTTCGGTGGTATTAACGGAGGTGAGAAGGACGTGCTTGAAATGCTGACGAACCCCTTGTTTATAGCCTATGTCGTTCTTATCATCGCCGCAATGGTCGTCTCAGTCATAGCCGCAAAAAAATCAGACCAGCCAGAAATGCTTCCGGCTGCCTTTGGTACTATTGCGCTTACCATTGTTTTGGTTATTGTGGCGGTCATAACCGGTTAAATCAAAGCCAGCGGGAGAGGCACTCTGCCTCTCCCCTGCTTTCACAAAAAAGAAAGGAGAATTTCAAATGGCATACAGCACTGCGGAAATCGCATCCATCAAGACAGAGTATCCCGCTGGCACGAGAAATAAGCTGAACCACATGGGAGAAGATAAGTTCCCTGTGGCAGACGGCACCACCAGCGAAGTTGCCTTCGTGGACGATGCCGGTCAAATTCACATGAAGTGGGACAATGGCCGCACGCTGGCACTCATTCCGGGCGTCGATGATTTTGTTAAAATCTGAGCGTCCGATTCAAAACAGAAAGGAGAAAACTATGAACAATGCATCTATCAGAGCCGCCGCAGCTTTCTGCGACGAGAACACGCTGGTTAAGGTCTCCCGCCACACCCCTAAGTGTGACCGTTTCGAGACCACATTCGTCCATTTCAAGGAAATCCGCAAGGGTGATTCTGTGAGCGTCTTTAGCGGCGACGGACACGAGCTGCACTTTTCCGTTCTCACAAATGCTTCTTTCAAGAAGGACGAGCGATACGGGAATGAGTGCGGCTGGTCTGTCAAGGTCACTGAGGATGCCGGCAAGACGGTATTGGCTCTCCATCCTGCAGATTTTGCGCCCTATATCATCAGACTTTCCGTCAACGACGAAGGAGATTGGCGCGGCTGCCGGCTGCTTTTCGAAAGCGTCCTCAACGACACCGAAGCTATCGTCAACAATATGCGGGCGCGATTCGAGCCGCGTGTTGCGCCGGAAAACACCTGCGGGCGGCATTCCGACACAGTTGCGGCCATGGCGAAGAGAGACCTCACTCGTGAGTGGACGGAGCAGTTCGGCTTCCGGCTCATTTCGGACAGCGTAAACTTCGCCCAGTGCGGTGTGAAGGACATTCTCTCTGATAAGTTCTTCAATCCCCCTGCCATGGAGCTGACGTTCTTCGCCTATTCCGACGGCGAGTATTCAGCGTCCCCTCTGTTCTTTGCCAAGCTGCCCGATTTGGGCGAACGGTACAATAAGCCTGAGGGACGTGCCGCAATCGCAGAACTGCTGCAGAAGCTGGACGAGATGTACGGCGACCTGCCTGAAGACACAGAAAAATGGGCACTGGAGTATCAACTTTGGGCTCGTATGCTGCTGGCAGAAGGTGCGGTCATGCTGAATCCGAAGCACCTCGACCTCCCCGACTCCAGCGCCTACGAATTCATAACGCTGGCTTTCGGTAATAAAATGCTGAAAGACAGCGGTGACGGTATTGCGTGGGCCAAGGCTGTCAAAACACCCATCAGCGTAATCGCCGAGGCGTGGGAAAATGATATGAGTGAGTCCGGCGATGAGGCGTTTACCTGCATCGTGACTGGTTGAAAGGAGAAAAATATGGATATGCCGATTTCGAACAAGCGAAAGCTGCACTGCGACGAGAATGTGTTGGTTCACATCGTGCGCTACTGCCACGATACGGATGATGCAGATGGCGACGGCATCAGGGAGGTTGAGATGTACGTCCCCTTCAAGCATATCTGCAAGGGCGACGCCATTGATATTCCTGATAAGGACACCGACGATGCCTTCAGAACAACCGCCTATGCTGCTGAGGACGCTTCGTATAGCGAAGCTCGTGCGGGTGGTTGGTTTGTGCCGGTCGCCTGTACTGGGCAGAAAGAGTATGTTCTGAAGCCTGATGATTTCGCACCTTGGCTCGTGACCCTGAGTGTCGCGTTCACACACGGGTCGTCCTGCAAGCTCTTTTTCGAGTGCGTGGAACGAAGCGAAGAGAAGCTGTGGGCAAACATCCGCAGAATCTTTGACGATGTACCGACGCTGCGACATGAGCTGGGTTTCGTTGCCCTCGTCCGACATATGGCACGGAAGTACCTCACACCTGAAAGGACGGAGCCTCTTGGCTTCAGATTCCTTTCGGATGATGTTGTCTGGAGCAACTGTAAAGCGAAGGATATCCTTCCCGACCGGTTCTTAGCAGCAGCGGACATGACGCTAACGTTTTACGCCTATGCGGAAGACGAGTATGCGGAGAGTCCCCTATTCTTCGCCAAGCTGCCGTATCTCGGTACGCATCACGGAACTCCCGCAGGCTGCGTGATTTGCGCCTCCATCCTGCGAAAGCTGGACGAGCTGTATGGCGACCTGCCGACGGAAACGTCCCGCTGGTCGCTTGAATACCAGCTCTGGGCCCGTATGCTGCTGACGGAAGGCGCAGTCATGCTGAACCCGATGCATCTGGCACTCTATGAAGACGAGCATACCTTTAATTCGCTTGTCTCTTGCGATGATGCGCTGGAAGTCAGCGGTGATGCCATTGTATGGAAGAAGGCATCCGGTGCTCCCAGCAGCAAGATTACTGAGGCGTGGGAAATAGAGACGGAAAAGTCTGGCTGCAATGACACATTCACTTGCGCCATTTAAGCCACGGAAAGGAGGAACAAACGAAAATGCTGGATACTGCCGACATTCGCCATTTTGTAATACCGAAGATAAGAGAGACCATTCTGTATATCAACCGCTATGAGAAAGCGGCTGAAGCCATTGCCACAATCATCGGGATGGGTGCGTCCTTACAGGTTCGTCCGAAGTTGTCTGACCTGCCGCAAGACGCGGCGGAACTGGCTCTGCGGAAGCGCGAACTGGCTGAGTTATACGGCTTCGTCGAACAAAACTACGCCCATCTCCTGATTTTCGGTATTCTGTTCCGCAGCGACAGTGAGAGCAAGCAGAAATCCATCAAAGCGTACCACGAGTTGTACTTTGCGCTGTGCGAGTATATCGTCCATGTGTCGCATTGCACGGATATACTCTACAAGGCAAAAGGGCAGCATAATGACCATTTGTGGATTTGGGATGATGATGGTGCATTTAAGGCCGCTTGGACGGCTCAGTACCATGAGGATTTCGACAACACACTCTCCGCAATGAGCCATCAGGAAAATGAACTGCTCCAGACCATTTCCAGAAGCGCCGCCGTGCTGCGAGACGCCTTCGCAGCGTTTTCCTTGGATTATCGCAACGACGCTGATGGGTACGGCCAAAGGGTTCTGAAGGAGTATCAGGAGCGCATGGTTAAAAGGGAATGTTAAACGCAAGATAAAAAAAACTAAATTTCAAAAGAAGCTCCTTCGGGAGCTTCTTTTTTTTACGTTGCCACTGTTGACAAAATAGCGAAACGTGGTAGTATAGTAGTATAATTACGAAGATATTTTTATAAGGAGTTTTATCTCCGTTTTTCAAGTCACATCATAAATTCAGGCAATCACTTCCCTTTTCGGGCAGTGATTGCCTTTTTCTATATATACATTTTATTTTGGATTCCCGTAAGTCCTTATCACAGGCTGGGAGAAAGGAGAAAACATCATGGCAAACTGTGTACTCTTCCGAGGGAAGAAAGGGTTCGATATCAGTACCCTTCCGTACGGGCTGAACTCGCTTCCCAATAGAAACACAAGTACGGTGTCCAAATGGAGTGCTCCCAAGCGCCCCTCTGCAAAGGGGTATTCTACCCTCCACAACTATGCGACCAGAGCTCTTTTGGCGTATCTGGGAATTCCCAATTTTGTCGATGACTACGCTCTTTTGCAGGTTTCTGATAACCTGTGGAGCGCGGAATATCGAGACGCCACGGAATCGAGGACGTATCTTTTCACCTACAAGACGGTCATTCAAACGAATGCGCCGGCAGTAGGTAAGCTGGCGGCAGCGTCAGCGGCTCCTTCCGGACAGTGGGCGGGAACCCCGTCTATTGGCTCGGAGTCGGACTCTCTCGACCTGAGCGGTGCTCTCCTTGCGATGACCCCGTTCACCCTCGCAACGTATTACGGCGCACCTGAACTGGCTGTTGTCGCAAACAATGTGGAGCTCAAGCAGGTACAGACGGACATCCTTGACCTGAGTGCCAAGTACCCCGCCGACTGGGGCAACCATATGGATGAGATTCCTGATGCGAGAGACTTTCTCTACACATTCAGTGATATGCTCTACTACGGTTGTGAAGCAGGGAAAATCCCTCTCAACATCCAGAACGGCAATATGGATACCCTGACCCGGCAGAAGGTAAACAGTGGAGCCTTTAATGGCACCGTCATCGTTGGCTCCCCGACCATTATCGGTGGAACCATGGCCTCAAGCACCGGCTCGTCTGAAAAGAGCATGACCGTGAAGGATGCCAAACTCAGATATGCTGCATGGACAAACACACATACGTGGACGCAAGACGAAGAACTGCTGATTCCCACCTTTGACGACGACTTCAAGGTCCAGCCGGAGGTAATCGAAATCGCAGATAAAATCGTCGCAACGTCTAATATGCGCGTTCCGTTCCGCAACTTCCTGTGGCGCGGCATTACCGGTTACGGTAAGTCTACCGGCACGAAGGTGTTGGCGTGCATCCTGCACACCCCCCGTTTGGAGCTGACTTGTCATACTGATATGTTGGCAAAAGACTTGATTTCCGAGTTCGTTCCCTGCAATCCTGTGGATGCGGCACGAGGAGAACTCCCCTCCTTTGAGGAGATTTCCTTCGACCCCGAATCCGCGTGGAACAACATGACAGGAGAAGATGGCACGGGAATTACCTCCGAGGAGTGCTTTGCAAAGTATTCCGAGCTGTTGGTTGCACGTGCCGGCTGCACTTCCCCCGTAAAGGTGGTTGAATCCGCTTTTGTGAAGGCCGTTTCTCGCGGATACATCTGCGAGATTCAGGAGGTCAGCCGAATCAAGGATTCCGGTGTTATGGTCGCGCTGAACCAGTACGATTTGCCGGGAGCTATGATTCCTCTGGTAGACGGTGGGTTTACCTATCGGCAGAAGGACGCCGTTGTGGTGTTCACAGATAACGTCGGATATGCTTCCTGCCGCCCCATTGACCAGTCGGTTCTCCGCCGCTGCCGCATGATTTTCGACAGTACGGAAATCGAGAAGAAAGCCATGCTGGAGCGCATCAAGTACAACACCGGCTGGAGTCGCGATGACAGAACCCTGTACGCGCTCTACGATGTGTACGAGCAGATTCGCAGTTACTGTGCAGACAAGGAAATCACTGAGGGTTCTTGCACCATCTGTGAGCTCGAATCCCTCGTGTGCTGTGTGCAGTGTGATGACCGCTATCTGGCGAATCTTGAAAAGTATATTGACACGTGCCTCATCTCGAAATGCACGAACGACCCCGTTGAACAGAACGAAATTCGTTCCAACGCAGCACAAGTCATCAGCAAGGTGGCATAAGGGTCCGAAAGGAGAAAAGAGGCATGGTGCCTCTTTTCTTTCTTTTCGGATAAGAAAGAAAGGAGAAAAAAGCACCATGACTCAGAACTATAACAACATCAACTTTTTCAATCGTGAAAATTACAACGCGCTCTGCGCCAAAGTCGGTGAATGTGTCAAGAAAGGTATTCCCCATGCAGATAAGCTGCTTGAGAGCCTTGAAGAGCGATGCGCTGCCTTCCTCGACTATGTGAACACAGTTGATATGGGTGAGACCCGCATCATCATTGCTCACAACCGTCTTGAGGGCGAAGACCTCCGCGATGCATTGCAGACCATCGACAGACTCCGTAAATGCTACCATGACGCTGCTTGCGATAGCTGCAATATCATTAACCGGATGGCGGCAGCAAACGGAATCGGTCCGATTTTTACCGGAGATTCCACCGACCGCCTGCAGGTGGCAGACTTCTGCCTTGAATTTACCGTTGAAATTTTCAAGAACCGGAAAAAGTAAGAAAGGAGAGTTGACACATGGACCAGAAATCTATCTGGAGGCAAATCCGCGTAGGCGCCAAGGAAATGAGCGAAAAACTCACAGATGCTGACATCTACACCAGTGAAGCGTTTCGGAGTCATGTGCAGGCAACGGTCGATTCGATGACGAAAGACCTTGACAAGCACATCTCCGTTTCTCTGATGCATAACCCCAAATCCGACATCACCGCCTGTACTGACGGGAATAGTCTTTGTCAGAATACGGCAAACAGTGTCATCACATGGTATAAGCTCCCCTCCTCCCGATTCGCAACGGTCATGGGTATTGTCTATCACGAGTTGGCCCACATCCGATTCCACGACTTCCGCGCCGATGCGCTGGCAGACAAGGAACTGGAAGAGAACGGCACACTCTATGGACGGATGCCTGAACCGGACGATGAGACAGAGCTGGATGAGATGAAGGAGGCGCTGAAGCATCCTGAATACCGCAAGGTGTTCAAGTCGCTGCGAGACGAACTCGTCAACTGCATCATCGACGCACACGACGAGGAACGTATGAGCGACTACTACGGCGGCATTGTCGCTCGTGGTATTGAGATGGCAGCATCTTCCCTTCAGGGGCAGCTTCACACGCTGGAAGGCTATACGAACAACAAGAAGGAGCCGCTGTCTATTATGACAAGCCTCGTTCTCCAGTTCGCACGATTTGGTGAAATTCTCGTTGCGGATGAGCAGACACTCTATACCAATGAGTACGCCAAAAAGCTGACAGACATCTCGCAGGCCATTGAGCTTGCCACTAACACGGATAACCCGAAAGAGCTGTATGCCCAAATCAATGTGATGCTTCTCTTTATGTGGCCTTACATCAAGGACGCAATAGATAAGTGTGACAAGCAGCAGAACGCTCAGGCAGGCCAAGGCCAGCAGGGGCAGGGTCAGCAGTCCGGCTCCGACCAGAACGGTCAGGGCGGGCAGCAGGGCCAGTCCTCGTCCGGCGGCGGTCAAGGCAGCCAGAACCAGCAGGGCGGCGGAGGTATCTCCCAGCCCAGCGCCAATGCCATTCAGCAGGTGCTCCAGCAAATTGCTCAGGGCGCACAGAATGGCGGTGGTTCTCAGATGCCCCAGAACCAGAAGGCATCCAACGTAGCCAAGCAAGCTACCAAGGATGCCCAGTCTGCCGACAAGAAGAAGGGCAAGAAAAACGACAGCGGTAGTGGTTCCGGCGGGAATGATGCCAATAAGGGCAACGTCCCCGCTGCTGTGGCCGGCAAGAGCGGCAATGGACAGGACAAAAACGGAAAGCAGGAGCAAGCCGACAGTATGTTGGCGAATGTCCTGCAGACCATTATTTCCTCCGTTGCTGGAAACATGGCCGAAGCACAGATGGAGCAGGATTTGAAGTCTCAAATCATCGCTGATGTTGACATCATGGACCGTAGCTCTACGCACAAGGGCCATAGCATCGACGTCAAACGCGAGGTTGAAGTAACACCTTCCAACATCAAGCTCTACGGTGAAATGATGGAGGATGTGTCGCAGTATTCCAAGCGTCTGGCAAAGTTGATGCAGCAGGAGTTGAAGGACCTGCAGGACGGCGATGTCCGCAGAAACCGAATGTACGGTAGAGATATCGTTGCAAGTGAAATGTGGCGTCCGGATTGCCGGTTCTTCAGCGACACAAAGTTGCCGCAGGACCTGCCCGATATGGCAGTTTCCGTGCTGGTTGACCAGTCTGGCTCGATGTATGGGCAGCGCATGGGCGCCGCTATGAAGGCTACCATGCTCCTGCATGACTTTGCAGAGCGTGTTCATGTTCCTGTCGCTGTGTACGGTCACAATGTGACCATGCATGGTAGGGTCAACCTGTTCGTCTACACAGACTTCCTGAAGGCCGGTAAGCGTGACAAGTACCGTCTTGCCAAGCTCTCCACTGGCGGCTGTAACCGTGACGGTGCAGCGCTGGAGGTCGTTGCTAACCTGCTGAATGCGAGACCTGAGCGCACGAAGCTCCTCATTATCATTTCGGATGGCAAGCCGAATGATGATTCCTATGGTGGAGATTCTGCGGCGAAGGACATCAAAGACATCGTAGCCCGCAATCGCCGGCGCGGTGTTGAGATTGTCGCAGCAGCTATCGGCGACGACAAAGAGTACCTCAAGAAGATTTACGGCGACCAGTTCCTTGACATTACTGACCTTTCCACCTTTCCAAAGGCAATGGTCAAAATCGTCAAGAAGCGGCTGAAGGTCTAACAACAATTAAAGAGCCACCCTTCGGGGTGGCTCTCTTTGAAAGGAGATAATACTATGGAGTTAGGTTACATTGCTCCCTGTCCTGTGTGTGGCGGCAAAATCAAGCTGTATTCCCACTGTGGTAAGCCCGATTGTAAGGCTGTATGTCAGAGTTGCAAAAAGGGGTTTCCGTTCCACGCAAACCTGAAGACCTATGCCGGCACAAAAATCTATGCCAGCAGTATCAGGAAGAGTGTGCGGATGTGGAATAACACGGTTTCAAAGGAAGTCATTGCCGACGAGACCCTTTGATTCTGTTTGCTGCAGGAAGGAGTTGAGTTTCTGCATATAAGAATATATAATGATATGCAAAAGAAGCCGGTATTGTAGAAAGGAGAAAACATAATGACTGCAAAGCTGAAAAGCGATGCGCTGAGAGTTATCAAGAAGCTCCGCTGCTACGGCACGGACGCTGAAGACAACCTCGGCTGCGGCGATAAGCGGTGCAAGTACCGTGATGTGGACGGTGCCTGTAACATCAACAACATTGAAGCGGATGCTGCCGATGTGATAGAAAAATTATTGAAGGAGATTGAGAAGTATGAACATCACTGATGTGGTGATGAAGTCCCGCAATGTTGAATCGTTCAACAACCTCCTCCCTGTTACATCTGTCACATCAGAGAAATCAAAGGCAGTTGCCAGTCGGAACGGATATATGGCGCCCTATACAGCCGATGAACTGCGGAAGAAGTTTCATCTAACCGACGACATCATTGAGAACCTCTACTACGGCTGCGGCTTTACCCCGTTTTATTACTGGGATAAGGATAAGGTCATATTCCCCTGCAACAGTCTTACAATGGCAGCCGACGGTGAAGATAAAACGCCTGAAATCCGAGGGGCTGTTGAGCAACTGAAGAAGAAAATTGCCTCCGGCAACTGTAACTTCATCATCACGGCACTCAACGACCGGATGCGGATAGAATATCTGAAGAAACTCGTTGATGAGGGCTTTGATGGTGCTTACAAACTGTTCTACAATGTCTACCCCTTTTCCGATTACGGATGCTCCGCACTCGGACGGGATGGTATACTGAAGCTCAAAAGCATGAAAACGCCGGAACAGGTTCAGGCAACGGAGAAGGGGCTCAAGAAGTATCCTGACACGCTGACGGTTTACCGTGGCGCCGGCGATGAAAGCGCAAGTCTGGAGGAAGCGTTCTCTTGGACGCTGGACCCTGCCGTAGCCGTGTTCTTCGCCACGCGCTTTCCGTCTGACCATGCAAAGGTATATCGGGCTACAGTCGAAAAAGCCTCTGTCATTGAGTATTTCGAAGGCGTGGAGGCTGAAGTTATTGTATCTCCCGATGACATCAAGGAGGTTGAAGACTTCCCCTTCTATGGTATCGACTGGCTCAACGAGGCAGCGGATGACGGTGCAATAGACGACTTCTGGCTCTATCAGAAGACTTCTGACTATGACGCCGTTCCATTCCAGATGGCAGGCAAACTGCATGGAAAGGCTCACGCTGGTCGTGTCCTATTCATGTGTATGCTGCTGGCATATATGAAGGGTCTGGACTTGGAAGACAAGGAAATTCTGATTGAGGCTGCACTGTATCACGACACAGGCAGACGTAGCGATTCCGAGGATAATACCCACGGTGGCGAGAGCGCAAGGATGCTGCAGGAAGCATATCCTGATACGGACCCCATCACACTGTTTCTGATGGAGTATCACTGCCGCCCCGATAAGGAAGGCTACGACTTCATCTCGGAACACTGGAGGGATAGGCAGGATGCGCTGCGCGTCAAAACACTCTTTGATATTTTCAAAGACGCTGATGGGCTTGACCGCGTCCGGCTCGGCAATTATGAGCTGGATATGTTCCAGCTCCGTACCGAAGAAGCTCGCAAGTTGCCGCAAATCGCAAAAATAACTGAAGAGCAACTCAAATTCTAAACACAAAAGCACCTCTCTTTTGAGAGGTGCTTTTTGCTTATTTTTCAAGGTTGCAACCAACTTGCGACAAATCAAACTAAATTCCAAGGAAAAAGCCAAGAGATTGGGTAAATAAGCAAAGAGAAACTCAAACTCAACTTTGCGTTTTCTTTGCAGCTCCGAGAGGCTCAATGAAGCGAGTTGCCCAGTCCTCCTTACCGCAGCGCGGGCAAGGGCGGTGCCAGTCGTACATGAGGTGTCCATCCACATCCACCTTATCGGTCAGTGGGGCAACCTGCCCGCAAGCAGTACAGAAGACGATATAGCGTCGGTCGGCGCCTGCACGCTGTTTGCCGGCGGCCATTAAGATGCCTCCTTAACAGAGCTGACCAGCGGGCGCTCCTCCAACATACCGACAACTGTACGCAGGGGCTCAGAACCGCCAAAAGCAGTAACGATGTGCTTCAAAGCACTCTCAGGAACGGAGAAGCTGTCCGAGGCACAGATGCCAACGGTCTTGCCCTTCTTTGTGTCCACCGTCACGAAATCGCCGGTATGGAGCGCACAACCGTCAGGGACGGAGAACAGGAAGGTCTGCGGGCACTTGGGGTGCTTAATGATGACAATGTTACGCACGATTTAATCCTCCTTATCCAGTTCAACACCGCAATGGATGCAGCGGTTCAGTTTGATGGCACATTCAGGGCAGAGCGAGTCTGTAGGGGTATTAAAGCAGATGATGACTTTGCCGCATTCGAGACAATGGCTTTCGGAGAATGCGTGAAGTACGACCCGGTTGAAGCACTTGGCACAATGTCTATAAGGCAACCGTGAGGTTATGGTAGGTGTAGCTTCCATTTAGGATACCTCCTTCTGAGCAGGCTATTTAAGATTTGATGTGTCTTTCCAAAGAACTTTGTCTTCAAGCGGGGATGAAAACCATACCTGCGTTCTGTGCGAGAAGCGCACATCTCCTCATCCTTACTTTTTCTTCTTTCGTTGATTTGTAGTAGTCCGGCTTACCGTTATGGAAGCCGTCCGACCCCAGAAGAATCCCGACAGCACCGCAGAAATTCATCACCGCACCCGGCATGATACGAGTCATGTCCTTGTACTGGGGCGGATGCGGCTTTACGGTAAGCTGCGATACCGCAGCATCACCGTAAGTCTCGCGGAACTCCTCAAGGCTGTTGGACTTTTGCTCAATAGCCTTGTGCCTGTTTGTCGCCACCTGTTTTCCGTCGAGATAGTATTTTCTATCAACACGTTGCTGGTGGCAGGCCTGCCGGTCGTGCCGACGGAACTGCTTCAGCTTAAAGGGTTCGGCAGGTGTGGAGACCTTCGTATTCGCATCCAAAATGGAACAGGCG
>OIYO01000149.1_pt1 | contig 69805 bp, 58 predicted proteins | sample 1588191 | NCBI WGS metagenome assembly OIYO01 (sample SAMN03283275) | human gut metagenome | biome: human-associated habitat; material: feces | host: Homo sapiens | place: Peru | collected 2012 | reverse complement strand
ACTCGCTACCTCCACCTTGGCAAGGTGGCGCTCTACCGGATGAGCTAAAGCCGCATCAACAACAATAGGTATATTACCACATTTTTCAGAAATGTCAATAGTTTTTTTCAAAAAGCTGATACCGCACAGCCGAAACGTGCGGTATCAGCTCGAATCATATTCCTTTATCCAGACTATTGTCCGGCAGCAGTCTCATAGCTGAGCGTTCCCGTACACGCGGGATAAGACGCCACATCCCAGCGATAGCTTTCCCAGAAGCTCTGGTCCGGCTTCATGAAGCTCGTTTCCGGGTCAGCCTCAGCAAGTCCGGCATCAACATGATAATAGTCCCCGTTGATACGGACAATGTTCCAGCAATGATCCTGCCAGTCTCGCTGGCCATAGACTATCTGACAGTCTATATTCAGCTGACGGCAAAGCTCCACATATGCAAGAGCAGCGCCTTCGCTGTCCGAGCTGTGCTCGACAAGTGCGGAATATATATTTCCCCCCTGCCCCTCGCTCGTCACAGTGCAGTGTGCAGTAAGGTACTCATAGGCGGTAAGCGCCCGCTCCGCCTCGTCCATCTCATCCGTTTTCAGCTCTGTAAACGGCCGGACTGCATCCATCTGCTGTTTTTTTGATGCAAGCTCATCGGCCGGCATCCCATAGCGCAGATTTATCTCATACAGCCGCTGCATGTTCGTCCCGCTGTACATATTCACGCTGACGCTTGGAGCCTTGGGCGCGGTCGCCGGGTTTTCCCGGTAAACGCGCGCAGCCGTCCCCTCCATGTCTTCCGCGCTCAATGAGCTTCTGTTTATGAGCACAACGACTCTCGTCTGTCCCTCGTCCAGCGCGCTCTTTATCAGCCGCTCAAGGCCGGTGGAGTACGGCAGCTTGATTATATTCTCCGCTTCCTCTCCCGTGCCTGCGTAGCTTATATACACTCTGGCCTCATAATAGGTAACGATTTTTGAAAGATCATAGGCTATATTGTCCACGCAGTAGGCGCACAGCGCATCCTGCGTGCGCACCTGCCAGCATGCGCTGGCCATATCCTCAGTCGTATCTCCATCATAAGCGGCATCGAAAACGATACTGCCCTCACGTTCACCGTTTGAGACCAGCGTGCGTATGGCCTGCTTGAGGCCGGAGAAATTATGCACCGTCACGCGCTCACCGGACTGGTCGTTCTCCTGAACGGCGGACACATAATCCTCGATCTGAACATATTCCTTGTCAAATACGCTGCCGCAGCCGCACAATGCCGCAGCTGCAAGCAGCAGCGCTGCCGCGGCTGCTAACCTTTTTTTCATACAATGCCTCATGAACTCAGCTGTTTTCGATTATACTGTCAAAGCCCTTGCCGAAAACATTTTTCGCATCTGTCACGACCATAAACGCTTTCGGGTCTATGGCGCGTACCATGCGTCGTATTGCCGCGATCTGCGGCCGTTTTATGACGCACATGATGACCTGCTTCTCCTCATGTGAATACGCGCCCTCCGCATGCAGCAGCGTTACTCCGCGATGCAGCTGCCCGAGTGTGATCTCGCTTACTATATCGTCCGTATGCTCACTGACAATATAGCAGATGTTTGAATTATCAAGACCGTAGAGCACAAGATCCACAGCCCTGCTCATCACGAACATGCAGATGAGCGAGTACATCGCGCTCTCATATATCTTGAATATCCATGCATAGGCTGCGATGATGACCGCATCCATCAGCAGTATGAGCGTGCCGAAATTGATATAAGGGAAGCGACGGCGAAGAAACCGAGCGACTATATCCACCCCGCCCGTCGTCGCCCCGACATAATATATGGTGCCGAGACCAAGCCCTTTTATAACGCCGCCGATGATGCTTGCCAGCATGGGATCCGTCGTGGCAACGATATTAGTCATTGCCGCCGCATCTATGAACACAGAGTAGAGCACCGTTCCGGCAAATGAGCTGATGATGAATCCAAGGCCAAACTGTTTCCATGCAATTATAAAAAGCGGAACGTTGAGAACGATGCTGAATGCACCGACCGGGAGCCCTGTCAGGCGGTTTACTATCTGTGCGATACCTATAAGCCCGCCGGAAACAATGGCGTTCGGGAACATGAAGAACTGAAAACCGACTGCTCCTATCGCTGCCCCTATCGTAATGAGAGCGTACTTCACGACCTGCGACATGACAGGGCGTCCGTTAAGCTGTTGTTTTATCGAGTCCATCCACTGCCTCCCACATATTATTCGTCAAGCAGCGACATCTGCTGCTCTTCCCTGTCGTCCGTCTTGAGGACGGCGCCCGCTGCGGGCAGACTGCGCACACGGTAACGCGCAGTGTTCTTTATGCCCGTACCCTCCAGCTTTTCCGCGCGCACCAGCGTGCGCCGGGCTTTCAGCGTCATAACGCCGACCCCCTGCGTACTCCTGCTGGATTTAGGCTGCAGGAGCAAGGTATTGAACACGATCACCCGGTCGTCGCTGGAATAGCAGGCTATGTCTGTCTCTGCGTCAAGGACGATTACCGACACGAGCGGGCTTTTGTCCGAATATGCATTGACAAGCTTGCGGCGGTTCGTCTTCGTCTCATATGCAGACATCTCTATCCTGGCCGCCTTGCCGTTTTCAAAAACGAACAGCAGGTTAGACCTGTAATCGCCCGGGTCGATCATGGTGATAACGCTTTCACCCTCATCCATGCCGAGCTTCGTGGGCAGATACACGCCAAGCGCAGACGCCTTGCAGTCGTCAAAGTCAGCGACCTTGACCTTATATATCTGCTGCTTATCAGTAAGTATGAGCAGTTCCCTGCGGTTGGACGAATCAAAGCTCAGCTTCAGGCCGTCGCCGTCCTTGTACTTCTGCTCACTGCTCATGCGCAGGGATTGGCTCGTGATCTTCTTGAAGTACCCCTCGCGTGAGAGGAAGAGCGTCACAGGGTAATCCTCGATCTGCTGCTCCTCTGTGTATTCCTCGACCTCACCGGCATAGACGATATCCGTCCGGCGGGGCATGGGATATTTTCTGTTTATGTCCTCGAGCTCTTTGATTATTATATTCTTTATCTTGCGGCGGTTATTGAGTATACTTTCGAGCTCTTCTATCTCATCTTCCAGCGTTTCGGTCTCCGCCGTGCGCTTGAGAATGTATTCGCGGTTTATATTGCGCAGCTTTATCTCCGCAACATACTCTGCCTGTACCTTATCAATGCCGAAGCCCATCATGAGGTTCGGTACAACATCCGCCTCAAGCTCGGTATTGCGGATTATCTCTATAGCCTTGTCAATATCCAGAAGAATGCGCGCAAGACCCTTGAGGAGATGCAGCTTCTCCTGCTTTTTATTCAGATCAAAGTACACGCGGCGGCGGATGCACTCCATACGCCACGCCGTCCACTCGTCAAGTATCTCGCGCACCCCCATGACTCTGGGGTTCCCTGCGACGAGAATATTGAAATTACACGGGAAGCTGTCCTGCAGCGTTGTCATCTTAAACAGCTTCTGCATGAGTTTCTCCGGATCTGCGCCGCGCTTGAGGTCTATCGCAAGGCGCAGGCCGCCGAGGTCCGTCTCATCGCGCATGTCGTTTATCTCGCGTATCTTACCGGTCTTGATAAGCTCCGCGACCTTATCGATAACCGCCTCTGAGGTAGTAGTATACGGTATCTCGTATATCTCTATTATGTTCTCTTTCGCAATATGCCGCCACTTTGCGCGCACTTTGAAGCTGCCGCGGCCCGTGCGGTATATCTCCTCCATCTCGCGGCGGTCATAGATTATCTCTCCGCCGGTGGGGAAATCAGGCGCAGGCATGGTCGCCATTATATCGGCTTCCGGGTCGCGCAGATAGTTTATCGCCGTCGTGCAGACTTCGTTCAGGTTGAATCCGCAGATCTGGCTTGCCATACCGACGGCGATACCGGAATTTGCGGAAACAAGAACGTTGGGATACGCTGTCGGCAGCAGCGTAGGCTCCTGCATACTTCCGTCGTAATTATCGGCAAAGTCCACATTGTCCTTATCAATATCCTTGAAAACTTCTGCGCAGATAGCTGAAAGCTTCGCCTCAGTATAACGCGAGGCCGCATATGACATATCTCTGGAATAGACCTTGCCGAAGTTGCCCTTGGAGTCTACAAACGGGGTAAGCAGCGCCTCATAGCCCGCCGAAAGGCGCACCATCGTCTCATATATGGCCGCATCGCCGTGAGGATTAAGGCGCATGGTCTGCCCGACTATATTCGCGCTCTTCGTGCGCGCACCCGTCAGCAGCCCCATTTTGAACATCGTATACAGCAGCTTTCTGTGCGAGGGCTTGAAGCCGTCAATCTCCGGAATGGCGCGCGAGACAATGACGCTCATCGCATACGGCATATAGTTTGTTTCCAGAGTCTCTGTTATCGGCTGCTCGAGCACTTCCGCCCGGAGGCCGAGCACATTTGGATTGTCGTATTTTTTCTTTTCTTCCTGTTTTTTCTTCGCCATTTCTTTCCGCTCTTACTGCAAATCAATAGCCGATCTGGCTCTTCTTCATCTTCTTGCCGGTTATAAGGCTGCGGCGGCAGCTGGGGCAGGTGGTGATCTTCAGCACGCCCAGCATTATATGCCGGCCGCAGTGCGGGCAGCGGCAGTATTTATACATCACATAGATCGTCGCAACAAATATGACTATCGTCAAAAAGAAAAACACGGACTGGAACGGACTGCCTATTCCTGAGCACACAAGGCTCATTATGCAACTGATGACCGCGGCTATCATAAATTTTTTTGTCAGTTCACGTCCCTGGATGAACGTATTCTCATATACTCTTTTCATTCTGCTCCTCCGTTAAGATATATCTGCAAGATCAAGATATTTATAGCCGAATTCGGCAATATGACTCTTTCTGCCGTCAAGATTATCCCCGAGCAGCAGATCAAAAACAGCCGCCATACGCTCTGCATCCTCCGGCATGACCTTTATAAGACGGCGCGTCTCCGGGTTCATGGTGGTCATCCACATCATATCCGGGTCATTTTCGCCAAGGCCTTTGCTGCGGTTTATGCTGGCTTTCGCGCCCTTGAGTCCGTCTATTATCTCCGCCTTCTCCCTGTCGGAATAGGCGAAATATGTCTTTCCTTTGCTCTCGATCTCATAAAGCGGCGACTCGGCGATGTACACGTATCCCTCACGTATGAGCGTGGGGACAAGCCTGTAGAGCATCGTTAATATGAGCGTTCTTATCTGGAACCCATCAACATCGGCATCCGTGCAGATTATGACCTTGCTCCAGCGCAGATTATTGAGGTCAAAGCTTGAAAGATCCTTGGAATGTTTGTCCTTTACCTCAACACCGCAGCCAAGCACCTTTATGAGGTCTGTTATAACGTCGCTTTTGAAAATACGCACATAGTCCGCCTTGAGGCAGTTGAGTATCTTGCCGCGCACAGGCATGATCCCCTGAAATTCGGCGTCTCTTGAAAGCTTGCAGGCGCCAAGCGCCGAATCGCCCTCGACGATATATATCTCGCGCCGCTCCGGCTCTCGGCTGCGGCAGTCAACAAACTTCTGCACGCGATTTGAAATATCTATGCTGCCGGAGAGCTTCTTTTTCATACCTTGACGGGTACGTTCTGCCGTCTCGCGGCTGCGCTTGTTAATGAGTACCTGTTCGGCGATCCTGTCGGCCTCGGGCTTGTTCTCGATGAAATAGACCTCAAGCTGAGACTTGAAAAACTCCGTCATCGCCTGCTGTATGAATTTGTTGTTTATGGCCTTCTTTGTCTGGTTCTCATATGACGTCTGCGTGGAAAAGCAGTTCGTGACAAGTATAAGGCAGTCCTGCACGTCCTGGAACTTTATCGGAGATTCGTTCTTCTGATACTTTCCAAGCTGCTTTATATATGCATCTATCGCCGAGACAAAGGCGCTTTTTGCCGCTTTGTCAGGCGCGCCTCCGTTTTCCAGCCACGATGAGTTGTGGTAGTATTCGATAGCCTGCACCTTATTTGAAAAGCAGAACGCTGCTGACAGTTTGACCTTATATTCCGGCTTGTCCTCCCTGTCGCGGCCTTTGCGTTCCGCGGAAATGAATTCCGGTGCGGTAAGCGCGCCGTCTCCCGCGATCTCGGCGACATAGTCGATAATGCCGTTTTTATAACAGTAGTCGCGTGTGTCAAACTTTTCGTCTTTCTCTAAGCGGAGGCGGAATGTGACCCCGGCATTGACGACCGCCTGACGATGCAGCACATCGTCAAAATACTCGTCGGGTATTTCAATATCCGTAAAAACCTCACGGTCAGGACGCCAGCGGATCGTGGTGCCGGTTTTCTTTCTGTCCGCCGGTTCTACGGTCATCTCCTGCCCTTTTTTCCCGACGGGCTTGCCCTTTTTGAAATGAAGCGAATATTTGTTCCCGTCGCGCCAGACAGTCACGTCCATATACTCGGAGGCATACTGTGTTGCGCATGATCCAAGACCGTTCAGGCCCAGAGAATACTCATAATCACCGCCGTCCGCGTTTTTATACTTGCCGCCGGCATACAGCTCACAGAAAACGAGCTCCCAGTTAAAGCGTTTCTCATTTGGATTCCAGTCCATCGGGCAGCCGCGCCCGAAATCTGCGACTTCAATTGATCTGTCTTCAAAATAAGTCAGCGTGATAAGGTCGCCATGACCCTCTCGCGCTTCGTCTATCGAATTTGAAAGTATTTCAAACACGGCGTGTTCACAGCCGTCCAACCCGTCGGAGCCGAATATGACGCCGGGACGTTTTCTTACTCTGTCCGCGCCCTTGAGCTGGGATATACTGTCATTGCCGTATTGTGCGTTTGTTCCTGCCATGTGTGCACTATCCTCTTATCTGCATAATAAATCAAGTATATTATACCATAAATCGTGTGTATTTCAAGTCTCGCACTTCCTGCTGCGCGGGCGGCGCAAAATGATGTATGTGTGAATGTGTGGGCATAAAAAAGGCCGCGGACTTGTCCGCGGCTGTCGGAATACTTTCACTTGTTGTTCTGGAATCTGTAGAGCATGTTCTCCACACTGTTATCCAGCACTGCTATAAAGCGCTCTTTTGTGATGCTCGGCGGCAGCTTCATGCCCAGATCGAGCCACTGAGAGATGAGACCTATGATCCCGTTTGCATAAAACTCAACGACAAACTCAAAATCCTGACGGTCGATGTTGCGGTTTTCACAGGCTATCTCGGCAAAGCCTCTTATACAGCTCTGAAGGCGCTCCTTGAGGAAACGCAGCATATACAGGCGGCTGTTGGAATTATACACATTGATGGCAAAGGTGCTGTTATGATAGAGATATTCAAAAAACACCATAACATCCTCGCGCCAGTGGTCATAGACGATCTTCTTAGGCAGGACATGGCTGGCATCCTCCTCAAACACCCATTCGAGAAGATCATACACGTCGTCGAAGTGATAATAAAAAGTCTGGCGGTTCACGCCGCATATTTCCACAAGATCCTTGACCGTGATTTTATCCATTGGCTTTACAGCCATCATCTGCTTCAGCGCTGCGGCAAAAGCTTCCTTTGTTGAAGACCCCATAACACCAATCCCCCCCGAAGATTTTTTCGACAAAATTATATCATAGTCTAAACAATATGGCAAAAGTTTTTTTAATAAGTAAACAAAAATTTACTTTGCACAGAAAATTTGTGCGGCAGCGACTTTTATATTAACGCGCAATATGATAAAATCAGATCATACCTTTATATGCCCGGAGTATAATCATGGATGACAACGAAAATCAAATGAAAAACGCCGCGCTCAACGATGAAAAAACATCCGAAAGCAGTGAAGCGCAGGAAAATGCAATACCGGCCAAGAAAGCTTTCCCGCTGAAACGCATTATTATTTCCGCATTGGCCGGACTTCTCGCTTTTGCGTTATTCTGGGGCGCATATTTTCTGCTGCGGGCAGCACCTGATCCAGCCGCTGCGGAATATGCCGGAGAATACGTTCTCAGCTCCGCGCAGAGCGGAGATATAACACTGGAAGAGACTGAAAACCCGGATATACTGTCCCTGAGCCTCGAAAGCAGCGGGAAATGCAGGCTCTGCACCGCCGGCGGTTCTTATTCCGGCCGCTGGACATTGAACGACGGAGTATTTTCCGTGCGCTGCGGCACTGTCAGGCTGAACGGCAGCATATCAGGCAGCGTGCTCCGGCTGGAAAACATCATGGGCAGCGGATTAGACGCGGAGCTTACGAGAAGCGCAGCGCCGTCTGAATCTGCCGGTTCGGCTGCACTCAGCGGGAAATACACGCTCACCGGGGTCGAATCCGACGGCAGTACATACTCTTATCCGACTATAGAGGCCGCCGGATACAGCGGTTCATACATCGCATTCAGCAAAAACGGCACCGGCAAGGCGCTGCTGTTTGACGGCGAGACCCAACAGATAAGCTGCGGCGAAGGCTTTATCATCTACAAAGGAATGCGGCTTGGCCGCACCTCCGACAAAGGCCTCCTCAGGATCGAATATCCCGGCGGAGTCACGCTGATTTTTGAAAAGTCCTGAAACCGTAAGATTTCAGGACTTTTCCAGTCGATGCAGCTTTATTACTTGTTGAGTATCTCGTTGATCTTGGCTTCGGCCTGCTTTGCAATGTTCTCGGGAACTATGCCGGTAGCAACGACCTTGTCAAACACTTCGCCGCATTTTTTCTTGTTGAAGAGCTTGATGGGGTATTTGAGAAGCTGCGGGGCAAGCTCCTTGATGACTGCGGCGGTCGCTTCGTTGTCAAAAAGTTCCTTGACGGTGATGTTTCTGAATTCCATAGTTGTACTCCTTTTTTATTGATTGTCCGGGTGTCGGATATATGTATTATACCTTTGTGCAGGCGCGGCGTCAAGCGAACGCAGAAGAGGAATTATGGTCGAATAACAAGAAGATGAGCCGTAACTACCAAATTAATATTTATAAAAACGGACACGGAAGTTCCGCACATAGAAAAGCGCCGGCAGACGCCGGCGCTGAATCATGTCTAATTTTTACAGGCTTGCCGCCTCATCAAGCCATATCCTCGCCGATGCATCGGACGGCATACGCCAGTCCCCGCGCGGCGAAAGCGTGACCGTACCGACCTTGGGGCCGTCGGGCAGACAGGAGCGCTTGAACTGCTGGGCAAAGAAGCGGCGCAGGAACGTGCGCAGCCAGTGCAGGATGACTTCACGGCTGTAGCTGCCGTCGAAAGCATACTCGGCAAGGTAGAGTATACGTGCGGGCGACGCGCCGGTGCGCAGCATATGGTAAAGGAAAAAGTCGTGCAGTTCATATGGGCCGACCAGATCCTCGGTCTTCTGTGATATCTCCCCGTCCTTGGCCGGAAGCAGCTCCGGCGAGACTGGCGTGAGCAGAATATCGTTGAGGACTGCCGCAGCCGCCTCGTTGCAGCGGTGCATCTCATACTCGACTATATAGCGCACAAGCGTCTTCGGCACAGAGGCGTTGACACCGTACATCGACATATGGTCGCCGTTATAGGTCGCCCAACCAAGTGCAAGCTCGGACAGGTCGCCGGTGCCGACTACGATCCCGCCGGTCTCGTTTGCAATATCCATCAGCACCTGTGTGCGTTCACGCGCCTGACAGTTTTCATATGTGACGTCCGTAACGCTCTCATCATGGCCGATGTCGGCAAAATGCTGCCTGACTGAGGCGCTGATGTCGACCGTGCGGAAGCTCACGCCGAGTTCGTCGCAGAGCTTTTCGGCGTTGCTGCGCGTGCGCGCAGTCGTCCCAAAGCACGGCATAGTGACCGCAATGATGTCTTTTCTGCTGCGCCCAAGCATGTCCATCGCCCTTACCATGACGAGCAGCGCAAGCGTACTGTCAAGCCCGCCGGAGACGCCGACAACGATCTTCGGGCAGTTTATGTGCTCTATACGGCGCATGAGGCCGTCAGACTGTATCCTGAGTATAGCCTCCGCGCGCCCGGCAAGTATCTCCCCGTCGGACGGGATGAACGGATGGCGCGGAATGAAGCGCGTGAGCTTTGATTCACGTACCTCCTGATCGAAATATATTCTGCGGCACTCCGGCGCCTGACTCTCGTCAAAGCTTGTGCAGAGATGGCGCGCGCTTCTGAGCTTGAAAATGTCTATCTCCGTGCTTATGATCTCCTCCGAGGCAAACGGTTTTCTTTCGGCAAGCTTTGCGCCGTTTTCATACGCAAGGCAGTGTCCTGAAAAAACGAGATCCTGCGTGGATTCGCCGTGTCCGGCGCTGGCATAGACATAGCCGCAGATAAGCCTTGAGGAAGCAGACGAAACGAGCAGACGGCGGTAATCATCCTTGCCTATGAGCTCATTTGAGGCCGAGAGATTTGCAATGACGGTCGCCCCGGCAAGGCACAGCCCCGTCGACTCCGGGACAGGCGCCCAAAGATCCTCGCAGATCTCTATGCCGAGCACAAAATCCTCCATTTCACGGCAGCAGAACAGAAGATGACGGCCGAACGGAACGCTCTCCCCGGCTATTTCTATCACATCCGGTCCGCGATAATCAGCCCCGGATGTGAACTGGCGCATTTCATAAAACTCACTGTAGTTCGGCAGCGCGACCTTCGGCACGAGGCCGAGTATCCGGCCGTTCTGAATGACCGCGGCGCAGTTATAGAGCTTGCTGTTTATACGCACCGGAACACCGACGGCCGCAAGGCAGCGCTTGCCGCGCGTATACTCTCGCAGAGCCGCGAGCGCTTCAAGAGCGCCGTTCAAAAGCTTGTCCGAATAAAAAAGATCGCCGCAGGTATAAGCGGAGAGGTACAGCTCCGGCAGCACGAGCAGATTTGCGCCCATGTCTTCAGCCTCGTCAAAGCATTTCTTCGCCTGCTCAAGATTATATACCGTATCCCCCACCTTGAGTTTGGGACTTGCCGCGGCCGCCTTTATAAAACCGTATTTCATCTGATCTGTACCCTCCTGATCTGTCTTTTACTGAATATTAATCCCCGCAAATAAGTATGTCAATTCTTTTCAAAAAACAATAAATAAACAAAGCCGTTACCAAAACTTTTTCTTTTTGCAGATATGTATGCTCACAAGCACTATCAAGATACTCACCACAACTATCGCAGGGTAGCCGTATTTCCATGTAAGCTCCGGCATGCCGGTGAAATTCATTCCATACCAGCCGACAAGCAGTGAAAGCGGCAGGAAAACAGTCGTCACAATAGTCAGTATCTGCATTATACGGTTCTGTTTTATATCTATCTCCGCCTGAAACATGCTCTGTATCTGGGAGCAATATTCGCGCAGGAGCTGCGCCTCCTCGCGCAGTCTTATGACTCTGTCCTCGAATGCGCGGAACAACAGCTGTTCCTTCTCCGTAAAAAAGCCGTTTTCGTTTTCGTGCAGCTCACATGCGACATCGTCAAGCTGAGAATAATAGCGGAACCATGCCATGGTCTCTTTGCGCAGCATTGTCATCGGTGCGTTGAATCCATCCAGCTCCCCCGCGAGCACCCTGTCCTCAAGCTGCTGCGCTTTGTCCTCTATCTCCTCGAGATGATGAAGATCCTTTGAAATAAGACGCTCAAAAAAGCTGTAGAGAAACCGGCCGACGCCGCCTCCCATCCAATATTTCTCCTTTGAAATATGCTTGATATGCGATGCCAGCGCCCCCGTATCGTCCACAAGGATCACTCGTTTTGCGGTTATAAGGTAGCCGCATGCGAGTTTGCCGCCGTCTTTCCACGCCTGCGGGATAACGAGCGTCCCGGTGAGGCAGTCGGAGCGCACTTCCGCCTTGCACACTCTGGCGTCACGCGCACTTGGAGTGTGTCGGATCACCCTGTCGAGTCCTTTCACTTCCGCCCCATGCGAAAGCTCCTCTGAGCTCATAAGGACAACTGCCGGCGTGTCTTCCGCCGGCTCATGCCCGGATGCAGTCAGCCTGTCGCCGATTTCATAGAAATACAATTTGATCACCCCGACTTATTCCTTTTTTAATATTTTAACATAAACTGAAAAAAGTACAACCATGCCCCGGAGATATTTTTTAACAGGTCATTAACTGTTAGGTTCAGCTTATTGATTATTTTCCTTCTATCTGCTATATTATTAGAACTATAAGAGAAAGAGTTATTTTTTCCTAGAGGTTTAAATTAATGGGATTATCTGCAAAGCTGGTCAGATCACAGCTTAATTTTTTCAAGCCCTTTGTTGCAGGCTGCTCACTTGAGGTCACACGCAAGGGGCAGGACAAGCTCGGCGAGCTGATGGAAGCCATTCACCGCCATGACGTTATCGTGCAGGACCATCCGTTTGATAAATTTGAGGGCGCATGGGTCATACCGAAGAATGAACGGCGTTCCGGGATGATATTGTATCTCCACGGCGGCGGTTATACCTGCGGCGATCTCGATTATGCCAAGGGCTTCGCGTCGACGCTGGCTGCCGAGTGCGGGGTGCGCGTTTTCTGCGCTGCCTACCGTCTTGCACCGGAGACGCGGTTCCCCGGCGCGGTAGACGACGCTGAGGAGGCCTACCGCTATGTTCTTTCAAAGGGCTACACTCCCGGCCAGATCTGCCTGTGCGGGGAGAGCGCCGGCGGCGGACTTATTTATGCGCTGTGTCTGCGCCTGAAAGAAAAAAATCTGCCGCTGCCAAGCGGCCTTATCGCCATCTCTCCGTGGGTCGACCTGACCGGCTCAGGCAATTCGTATGAGACCAACCGTGAAAACGATCCGTCTCTCACAGAAGAGCTTCTGCGTTTCTATGCGGAATGCTATACCGACGATGAGACCGCGCCGCAGGCCTCTCCCCTTTTTGGCGACCTTGATGGCTTGCCTCCCTCGCTGATATTTGTCGGCGGAGACGAGATACTGCTGGACGATTCCCGCCGCCTGCACGAAAAGCTCACGCAGAGCGGCTGCAAAAGCAAGCTTATTATTGCGCCTGAGCGCTGGCACGCATACGTGCTGTACATGCTCAACGAGAACATGTCCGACTTTGACGAGATGAATAAGTTCCTCTCGCGCATTATGGCAGCAGAGCAGAAGCCCGGCTGGATGCGGCTTGACAATGCGGCAAAGATATACCCCGCTGCACTGCGCAGAAAATGGAGCAATGTTTTCCGCATTTCGGCCACGCTGAGCGAGCCTGTTGACAGGGAAATACTGCGCGCCGCGCTTGACGTCACTATGCGGCGCTTTCCTTCCATCAATGTGCGCCTGCGCAAGGGTCTGTTCTGGTTTTATCTGGAGCGTGTGCCAGATGTGCCGCCGATCTCTGAGGAGCACAGCTATCCGCTGGTGCATATGCCGTACTCTTCAATAAAAAAATGCGCTTTCCGTATTGTGGTGTACAAAAACCGTATTGCCGTGGAGCTATTCCATGCGCTCACGGACGGTACCGGCGGCATGATCTTCCTTAAAACGCTGCTGGCCGAGTATATTTCTCGCAGATACGGCGTGACCGTGCCGAACATGGACGGCGTTCTCTGCCGTCTCGACGAGCCCTCTCCCGAGGAGCTTGAAGACAGCTTTCTCAAAAACGCCGCGCCTGTCAGCGCAGGCCGGCGCGAAGCCACGGCGTACAAGCTGACCGGCACAAAAGAGCCGGACGGTTTTGTCCATCTCACAACATTTATGCTCGACGCCGCCGCAGTCAAGGACAAGGCGCATGAGTATTCGGCCACGGTCACAGAATTTCTCACCGCAGCCATGATGCAGGCTATCCTGCGGCTTCAGGCCGAGAAAGTGCCGTTCCGAAAGCTGCGCAAGCCGGTAAAGGTTTTGGTTCCGGTAAACCTGCGCAGTCTTTTCCCGAGCAAGACCATGCGCAATTTTGCGCTTTTCATCACGCCTGAGATCGACCCGAAGCTCGGCGACTACACCTTCAGCGAGATATGCAGCGCCGTGCACCACCGCATGGGCATCGACAACACCGCCAAGCAGATGAGCACCAAGATTGCCGCAAATGTCAACAGTGAGAAATCACCCATATTGAAAGTCATGCCGCTCTTTGTAAAAAACGCCGCGATGAAGGCTGTGTTCGACACTGTCGGCGAGCGGAAATCCTGCCTGTGCATGTCAAACCTCGGTCTCGTGCGCTTACCCGAAGTCATGCAGCAGTATGTAGAGCGTATGGATTTCATAATCGGAGTGCCTTCGTGCAGCGCATATAACTGCGCCCTGCTCTCATACGGCGGAACAACGTATATCAACCTTGTGCGCAATATAGAAGAGCCTGAGCTTGAGATGCACTTTTACAAGGTGCTGCGCGAGCTTGGCATCCACGTAAAGGTAGAGAGCAACGAGCGCTGAGATAAAATCGGAAGGGATGATATAAATGTATTGTATAAAATGCGGTGTGGAACTGGCGGACAGCGAGAAAAAATGTCCGCTATGCGGAACGGTCGTATTCAACCCGGAAGTAAGCCGTCCCAATGGCGAGTCTCCGTATCCGAAGGAGAACGGCATAAATCCGGAAAATGTCAACCGCTCCGGTATAATGTTCATTATAACCATGCTTTTTCTGCTGCCTATTGTCACCGTTTTCCTCGTTGACTGGCAGGTAAACGGGAAAATCATATGGTCGGGCTACGCTGCCGGAGCAGTACTCCTGCTGTATATTCTCGTTGTGCTTCCGCTGTGGTTCAAGTCGCCCAATCCTGTGATCTTTATTCCGTCCGATTTCGCGGCTCTGGCGCTTTATCTGCTGTATATAAACTGCGCGACCGGCGGCCGCTGGTTTCTCTCCTTCGCGCTGCCCGTTATCGGCGGGGCGTGCCTGATACTCTCTGCGGCTGCCGCCCTGCTCAAATACCTGCGCAAAGGATATTTCTTCATCTTCGGCGGTATGTTCATACTTATCGGATTATATAATGTTCTGATAGAATTTCTGCTTAACCTCAACTTCAATATGCACGCGGGCTTTATCTGGGCCTTCTACCCTCTGGCAGGATGCGTGATCATCGGAGTAATGCTCATCGTCATCGGGTGCAGCAGGCCCCTCAGAGATTCTCTGCATAAAAAGTTCTTTATCTGATAAAAAAACAGCACATGGCAGGCTATGATTCCGCCATGTGCTGTTTTTATTTATCACAGCTCTTTTATACGTCCCTGTATAAGCTTTCCGACAGTGTCCGCAAACCATCCGGCGGACGGTATTCTCACAAGATCCCGTCCATATATTTTCCGCGCCCCCTCAAGCTCCACGTCGCTGCCGGTAAACACGCATACCGGCGCTATGCCCTGACGCCTGAGGTTCGCCGCCTCTGCGGCGGCATCCTGCACGCCAAGCTTACCGCCGTAAATTTTTCCGCCCGGAAGAATGCCCGTGTCAGGTATTTTCTCGTCATCGTTGGGATTTGCGTCTGACAGGATTATCAGAAGCCGGTGGTCACTATGGCTGCGGCGCATCAGCCAACCGATCGCGCGCATGGCCAGACCGTCTCGGTTCCATCCGGCGGCAGCATAGTCAAATATTGCGTCGTTTCCTCCGCTCTCGTTGTAATCGCGCAGAACACGCAGCACCGTACAGCCGCTTATCGAGCAGTAGGACGAGACCCGCACCGGAATCTGACAGCGCGAAAGGCTCTCGGCTATGATAAAGGCCTGCGTTGACAGCTTCTCCTGCTGTCTGTTCTGTGATGCCGAGCCGTCGAGAAGAATATCTACTGACAGCTCCCCCAACTCTGCCTGACGCCGCTGGAGAAATATCTTCTCATCGCTCAGCGCGCTGCCGCGCCACGCGTTCGGCGGTGAGACCCGGCCTGCACGCGAAAGGTTCTCACTCACGTCGCGCTGGAGCAGGATGGTGTTCTGGAGCTTCTGCGCAAGCTGTGATATTACAAGCCGGTTCTGCACGATGTGCTCCTGAAAATATTCGCGGTTTTTCACGCGCTGACGCTTGAAGCTCTCAATGTCCCACGCTGTCTCGCGGCTGACCTCGCGCTTTGCCGGTGCGCCGCGCGTAAAATGCAGCCGGCAGTTTCTATGGATTCCCGTGCACAGCTCACGCTCTGCCTCCGCAAGTTCGGCCGGCGTGAGCATGGACGCGCCGAAAACGTCCTCCACATACCGGCGCAGCACAGGCTCAGGCGTTTTGCCCTGCAGCAGCATCCACGCCCTTCTGGCCTTTCCGGCCGTTCCCTCCGTTGAACCGCCGTCGTATTGTCCGAGTCTGCGCAGCGCATTGCGTTTGACAAACGCTCCTGATCTATTTCCTTTACCGTTTATGCTTCGATCCACCCACGCCGCCCACTGGCGGTCCGTGATACTGCGGCGGGCGCGGCGGAAATAGCGGTAAAGCAGCTCTTCCATGCGTTCCGTGATCTGCCGTTCGCTGAGTTCCGGCGGAAAGCTGAGGGCATCTAGTACGCCTTTTTCCCATTCGTCCTCTTTTTCCGGCTCGCCCAGCGCTCGCTGATACCACGCCCCGCGCAGATCATCAATGCTCCCGCGGACGGCGCTTTTCCTGCCCCCGTCAAGCACGCTGCGCGCATATTCTTTCCTGAGCTCATCAAGGACCGGCCTGTCCTTTACGGCGCGTTCAAATGCAGCCCCTTCCAGACCAAGCCAGAACAGGTCGCTGTAGAAATCGCCGCGCGGCTGGCTCTGGAACGCGTTGAAAAGCGGCCTGAACTTTTCAAAATCATAATAGCGGCAGGCAAGGCCGATGACCGTGTTGAAATACAGCTCCGCATCGCCGTGCCTGTCAAAGGCGCGGAATTCCGGGCGAATACTGTAATCCTGCGCTCCGTTCCACACCTGATTATCGGCTCTCCGGCTTTCGATATCCTCTCTGTCCATGTCAGACTCCGAACAGCTTTGTCCTGTCTGCATCTCTGGGGATGCGCGACCACACCGCGTCCGCCACGAGCTGACGCTCAAACGGGTCAAACGCCTTGTTTATGATACCCAGTTTCAGTGCCTGCCCGGAGCTTATGCCTTTTTCGATAAGATGCAGCGCCGAGAGCAGCCCACGCAGATCCAGTGCTTTTGTGGATATCTCCGCATTGTCGCATTTCCGGCGAAGCTCCTGAAAGAGCTCTGCAAATTGCCCTATCCAAACGGGTTTCATTTCCGGGAATCCCCGGCGGAGCAGCTTTTCAAGATTTTCCTGAGAAATCACCGGCATATCCAGCACCACAAAGCGCGATACGAGCGCCTCATTCAGTTCGCGTGTGCCGGCATAGCCGTAGTTCATCGTTCCGATGAAGCGCGCCGCCGTGTCAAGGAATATACGGTCATATCCCGGAACATCTATCACGCGCCGGAAATCCAGCGCCGCGTGCAGAACCGCCAGAGCTTCATTCTTCGCCATATTCACCTCGTCGAGCACGCCGAAGCCGCCGAGACGGGCGCACTGGCATACCGGCCCCTCGCGAAACACCACATTTCCGTCCGCAAGCGTATCCGCACCGATCAGCGAGGCCGCATCCACATTTATGTACATTGAGACATCCCAGCACGGCCGCCCGAATGCTGCGGCCAGATTCTCAGCCAGAACGTTTTTTCCCGTCGCTTTTGGCCCTGCAAGCAGAAGATGCTCTCCGCACAGAAGCGCCGCGGCAGCGCTCTCCCATATCTCTCTGCCGTAATAGATATATTTTGGATTCGGAATACGCGATCCGGCCTCCGGCGGCGCCGGATGCGCCGCTCTGAAAGCGCGTATCTCGTCGATAAGCGCCTTGTCTATCCCCTCGGCCTCAAGCTCTTTCCAGAGCTCCATAAATACCCCCTCTTTTCCTTTCATTTTTGGCTATATTATACGCCCCGCAGGCGTTAATATCATGCTAAGGATACGCAGCCGAAGTTATTTAAAAGATACAGTTTATTTTCTAACAGTTCACAAAAACTCTGTATTTTATAATTTGGAAAACATGCTATAATTTATAGAATTAAAATCATGGAACGGAGAACAGCTATGAACGAGATCAAGAAACCAAACAAGCGGCCTCTTGTCTATTATTCTATCGTCGCACTGCTTCTTATTCTCATTTTCAATATCTTTGCCGCACCGGCGCTCTTTACCGCACAGGTAAAGGAAGTTGATTACGGTACATTTATGAAGATGACCGAGGACGGCGACATCGGTCTTGTTGAGGTCAGCAGTACAGAGATCGTATTCACCGACAAGGCCAAGGAGAATTACTATAAAACCGGCGTGATGGACGACCCCAACCTCACTGAGCGTCTTTTCAAGGCCGGTGCACAGTTTTCAAGCGAGATAGTACAGCAGACCTCCCCGCTGCTCAGCTTTTTCCTCACGTGGGTGCTGCCCATTATTATCTTCGTCTGGATAGGCGATATAATGTTCAAAAATATGGCTAAGAGCGCCGGCGGTCCCAACTCCCTGATGTTCAATATGGGCGGCTCCAACGCGAAGGTATACGTCAAATCCGCCGACGGCATCAAGTTTGACGATGTTGCAGGCGAAGAGGAAGCGAAGGAAAATCTCGCCGAGATCGTCGAGTATCTCCATAATCCGGAGAAATACAGGGAAATCGGCGCGAACATGCCAAAGGGCGTTCTGCTTGTAGGCCCTCCGGGAACCGGTAAAACCATGCTTGCCAAGGCTGTCGCCGGTGAATCAAACGTCCCGTTTTTCTCCATGTCCGGCTCCGAGTTTGTTGAAATGTTTGTCGGCATGGGCGCAAGCAAGGTGCGCGACCTGTTCAGGCAGGCCAAGGAAAAAGCGCCCTGCATAGTATTCATAGACGAGATAGACGCCATCGGCAAGAAGCGTCAGGGCAACATGTCGGGAAACGATGAGCGCGAACAGACTCTCAACCAGCTGCTCACCGAAATGGACGGCTTTGACAGCAACAACGGCGTCATCATCCTCGCCGCGACCAACCAGCCTGATTCTCTCGATCCCGCGCTCACCCGTCCCGGCCGCTTCGACCGCCGTGTTCCCGTCGAGCTGCCGGATCTCAAGGGCAGGGAAGAAATACTCAAGGTCCACGCAAAGAAGATCAAGCTTGCAGAAAATGTGGATTTCAACAAGATCGCCCGCATGGCATCCGGCGCGTCCGGCGCAGAGCTTGCCAACATTGTAAACGAAGCTGCGCTGCGCGCGGTGCGCAGTGACCGCAAGTTTGTGACACAGGCCGATCTTGAGGAGAGCATTGAGGTCGTCATCGCAGGCTATCAGAAGAAGAACGCCATACTCACAGACCATGAAAAGCACATTGTCGCGTACCATGAGATCGGTCACGCTCTCGTCGCCGCCATGCAGACGCACTCTGCGCCCGTGCAGAAGATCACCATTGTTCCGCGCACTTCCGGCGCTCTCGGCTACACCATGCAGGTCGAGGACGGCAACCACTATCTCATGACCAAGGAAGAGATCGAGAATAAGATAGCCACGCTCACCGGCGGCCGCGCCGCAGAGCAGCTGATCTTCAACTCCATCACTACCGGTGCATCCAACGATATTGAACAGGCTACAAAGCTTGCGCGAGCCATGATAACGCGCTACGGCATGAGCGACGAGTTTGATATGGTCGCGCTTGAGGTCGTTACGAATCAATATCTCGGCGGAGACACATCCCTCGCCTGCTCCGCTGATACTCAGCGTGAGATCGACCGCGAGGTCGTGGAGCTTGTCAAGAAGCAGCATGACAAAGCTTTGAAGATCCTTACCGACAACAGGGAAAAGCTCGACGAGCTTGCAAAATACCTCTATGAGCGTGAGACCATTACCGGTGAGGAATTCATGAACATTTTGAAAGAGCCTGAGTTTTTAATCAGGGAGAATTGAACAAACCGAGGCCGGGCTTTTGCCCGGCCTCGGTTTATATTATTTTATCTATTTATGCGCCCGTATGCGTAAGCTCCTTGCGCGCCGGAGCGACGGCGAACGGTACATACGTCGGGACCATATCTATAACTAGCTCCCGTATGTTTTCGTCATTGGAATAGGCCGCTTCCTTGAGCTCGTTTACCCGGCTCAAGAACTCGGCAGTGTCAAAATCTACCGGATGGCCGATAAAGATCAGGTCGTTTGCCGTCTTTTCAAGCCCCTCTTCGCTCATCAGCTTTTCCTCGTAAAGCTTCTCGCCGGGCCGTAAACCCGTGTACTCAATTTTTATGTCCACATCCGGTCTCAGCCCGGAGAGCTTTATAAGGTTGCGCGCCAGACTGTCTATTTTCACGGGCGCCCCCATGTCGAGCACAAATATCTCGCCGCCATGTGCATAAACTCCCGCCTGAAGCACGAGACTCACGGCTTCGGGGACGGTCATGAAATACCTTATTATATCAGGATGCGTGACGGTAACAGGGCCGCCGCGCGCGATCTGCTTTTTGAAGAGCGGCACGACGGAGCCGTTACTGCCAAGAACATTTCCGAAACGCACGGCGACAAACTCTGTCCCCGCATCATTTTCCGCCTTTGCCAGCGGGTTTCCATGCACACTCAGGCTGGGGATCCTGCATGCCTGTCCAAGCTTTACCATTCTGTCAAAGCTCTGGACAACCATTTCGCACAGACGCTTCGATGCGCCCATGACATTTGTCGGATTTACGGCCTTGTCCGTGGAAATAAGCACGAAACGCTTACAGCCGTGGGTAACAGCCGCATAGGCCGTCTTATATGTGCCGAGGACGTTGTTTTTTATCGCTTCGCAGGGGCTGTCCTCCATCAGCGGCACATGCTTGTGCGCCGCTGCATGAAAAACGATCTCCGGGTGATATCTTTCGAAAACCTGCTCAATACGGCGGCTGTCGCGCACAGAGCCGATAAGCGTCACCAAATCAAGCTTCGGATATTTTTCCTTCAATTCAAGCTGAATATCGTAGGCGTTATTCTCGTATATGTCAAAGATTATGAGCGTTTTCGGGTCGTGCGCGGCGATCTGACGGCAGAGCTCACTGCCGATGGAACCCCCGCCGCCGGTCACAAGGATGACCTTTCCGCTTATGAATTCAAAGACCTCGCTCAGGTCGATCTTTATTGGCTCGCGCCCCAGAAGATCCTCAATGGAGACATCCTTTATCGACCCGGAATCTACTATCTGCCCCATCTGCTGATAGAGAACGGTGACCTGTTTGAGTTCGCAGTCCGTCTCGCTGCATATGCTCAGAAGCTCGCGCTTCTGCTCGACCGTTGCGCTCGGTATGGCGAGGATGATCTTGTCGATCCGGTATTTTTCAACGTTGATAAATACATCATTCCTGCCGCCGACTACCGGCACGCCCTCCATATAGCGGCCCCATTTATTCGGGTTGTCGTCTATAATGCAGCAGACCTTATCGCTGTCCTTATGGGTATTGTTGAGGTCGCGGACAATCATCTGGCCTGCGGCTCCTGCGCCGATGACCATGACATGCTTCAGTCCCGCCTCATTGTCCGAACGCTTCATGCTAAGAACGATCCTGTATGAGAAACGGACGCCCATCGTGAGCACAAACTGCACCGCGATACCGATGCAATAATATGTAATGGGCATGCGCGGCATCTGCACTGTCGTCCCCATCACATGCGTCAGGATTATCGTGCCGGCGATCTGGAAAACGAGCGTCGTGCCGGTTGCCACGAGCGCCCTGTACATTTCATGTGCGCCGGCGAAGCGCCATATAGTATTATACATCCGGCAGCGCCAGAAAATAAGGATGCAGAACACCGCATATATCGGCGCAAAATGCTTGAGCGCTTCCACGTAGAAAATCGGAATATCCGCAAACTTGCAGTCATAGCGCAGCCAGAGCGCAATATAGAATGCGGCATTGACGGCAACTGCATCATATATCATAAGGCCAAGACTTATAATGCGCCAGTGCTCAAAATGCAGGCCTCTTTTTTTGTTCTGACGAGTTTCAGGCATATCTTCTATCCTTTTCAAACTGTTTTCCGCGTATTTTCATACAGTTTAACAGTATATCACATATCGCACAAAAAACAAGCCATATTGAAGCCATATAAAAAGCCGCTCCGGTGATAAGCCGGAGCGGCAAGTGAAAGGCCTGCTTATTTGATCTCGGTAACGGTATAATCCTTGGCCTCTACGGCATTTTTGAGTACGCTGTCATCAACGGGCGCGGAAAGCGTAACGACTGCCGTGCCGTTCTCATGACTCACTTTAGCTTCGCTGACCCCCGGGACAGCCTCAAGAGCCTTTTTCACGGTCGCCTCGCAGTGGCCGCACATCATACCTTTGATCTTCATTGTCTTTTCCATGGAATTTGTCTCCTCCCTGATTTCTTTAAGATGAGTATTTCTTTTATGATCGTGACTTGCGTCACGAAGCTTGAACAGATTGAGCCTCAGCGCATTGGATACAACGCAGAAGCTGGACAGGCTCATTGCCGCGGCTCCCAGCATCGGATTGAGCGTCAGGCCAAGCGGAATAAACACGCCCGCCGCAATAGGGATACCGATGGTATTGTAAAAGAAAGCCCAGAACAGGTTCTCGTGGATATTCCTGAGTGTGGCGCGGCTGAGCCTTATAGCTGCCGGAACATCGCTCAGACGGCTCTTCATCAGGACAACGTCCGCCGCATCTATCGCAACATCCGTGCCTGCACCTATCGCAATGCCGATATTGGCGCGCGTCAGCGCCGGCGCATCATTTATTCCATCCCCGACCATCGCTACCTTGCCGCGCTGCATGAGTCTGCGTATCTCAGTCTCTTTCCCGTCCGGTAGAACACCGGCTATGACCTGATCGACTCCGGCCTGCGCGCCTATTGCCTTTGCCGTGCGTTCATTGTCGCCGGTAAGCATCACGACCTGTATGCCCATGTTCTGGAGCTCGCGTACAGCCTGCGGGCTGTCCTCTTTTATGACGTCCGCAACTGCGATTATGCCGAGGAGCCTGTCCCCCGCTGCGAAAAACAGCGGTGTCTTGCCGGATTCAGAAAGCTTTTCGGCCTCGGCTCTCATTTTATCCGTCACTTCCGCCCGGCTTCCGATGAAATCAAGGTTGCCGCCGCAGATAGTCACACCGTCAATCACAGCCGTAAGGCCGTTGCCGGGCAAAGCCTTGAACTCCGATACGTCTCCGGCCGTAATGCCGGCTTCGCGGCAGTGCTGCAGCACTGCGCGGGCAAGCGGATGTTCGCTCTTCTGCTCAAGTGCAAGGGCGCTGCGGAGAAGCGTGGTCTCATCCCCTCCGTCCGCCGGAACTATATCCGTGACCTTCGGCTCGCCGGAAGTGATGGTTCCGGTCTTGTCCAGCGCGACGATCTCTATCCTTCCGGTCTCTTCAAGCGAGGCCGCGGTCTTGAACAGTATTCCGTTTTTCGCTCCGAGTCCGCTGCCGACCATAATTGCAACCGGCGTCGCAAGCCCCAGCGCGCACGGGCAGCTTATCACCAGCACCGATATACCGCGCGCAAGCGCATAGCCGAAGCTCTGCCCGATGAGAAGCCATACGGCGGTCGTCACCAGCGCCATGCATATTACCGCCGGCACAAACACGCCGGAAACCTTGTCCGCTATCTTTGCAATAGGTGCTTTTGTGGCTGCGGCATCGCTGACCATCTGGATTATCTGCGAAAGCGTCGTATCCTCGCCGACGCGCGTTGCGCGGCATTTGAGGAAGCCCGACTGATTGACCGTCGCCGCAGACACGCTGTCCCCTGCGGCCTTATCCGCGGGTATACTCTCGCCGGTCAGCGCGGCCTCATTCACAGCGCTGCTGCCTTCCAGCACCACGCCGTCCACCGGTATGCTCTCGCCCGGCCGGACAAGGAATACATCATCTTTCTGCACCTGATTGACAGGTACAGTCACTTCCGTTCCGTCGCGCAGAATACACGCCGTTTTCGGCGCAAGCTTCATCAGCCCTTTCAGCGCGTCCGTCGTCTTTCCCTTTGAACGCGCCTCCAGCATTTTGCCTACGGTTATAAGCGTAAGGATCATTGCGGCCGACTCAAAATAGAAGTCCATCATGTACTTCATCACGCCGTCCATATCGCCCTTGACCTGCGCGTCCGTCATTGCGAAAAGAGCATACGTGCTGTATATAAATGCAGCGGCGGATCCGAGTGCGACAAGCGTGTCCATATTAGGCGCGCGGTGCCACAGGCTCTTGAAACCGCTGATGAAAAATTTCTGGTTTATTACCATTATCACAACGGTCAGCAGCAGCTGCGTGAGTCCCATGGCAATGTGATTGCCGTTATAAAACGACGGCAGCGGCCAGCCCCACATCATATGTCCCATGGAAAAATACATTAGGACTACCAGAAATCCGAGCGACCAGAGCAGTCTGCGCTTTAGCTTTGGGGTCTCGTGATCCTCAAGCTGCGCCTCAGCCTCGGACATGCTCGGCGCCGCTTTTCCCGCGCCCTTGAGGGACGCACCGTAGCCCGCCTCCCGCACTGCGGCAATGACCGTCTCCGGGGCGGCGGTGCCTTCAACGCCCATTGAATTCGTCAACAGGCTCACAGAGCATGCAGTCACGCCCGGCACCTTTGACACGGCCTTCTCCACGCGCGCCGAACACGCCGCGCAGCTCATGCCTGTCACATTATATTGCTTCATATCTTCAAGCCTCCTTTATGCAAAGTAATTCATCTGCATGAAACTTATTTCATGAGCTTTTGCAGCGTAGCTACAAGCTCGTCGATGACCTCGTCCTTTCCCTCGCGTATATCGTCCGCAACGCAGGTCCGGATATGGTTGGCAAGAAGCTCTTTATTGAAAGCATTTACGGCAGCGTTCACCGCTGCGGACTGGATAAGAATATCCGGGCAGTATGCGTTATTTTCGACCATGCCGCGTATGCCGCGTATCTGCCCTTCTATGCGGTTGAGCCGGTTTATAAGCTTGCTGTATTCCTCCGGCGTCCGCTCTTTCCGGCGCTGACAGCAGCAGCATTTTCCGTCTTCCATTTCATGCACCTCGCACATTTGTTATACCCCTCGGGGGTATTTGGAGCATATACCCCCGAGGGGTATTTTGTCAAGACTAACTTCATATTAATTTTGCACAAAAATTCGGACGCAATTCATCCGCATCTGTGCGGGCAAACTGCGTCCTTATAAAAACCATGGGCTGACGTTTATTCTTTATTATTATGCGCTTCCTTTTCCTTGAGCAGGTCGCGTATTTCAGTCAGAAGCTCCTCTTCCTTTGACGGCTTTGGCGCCTCTTCTGCTTTTTCCTCTTCCTCTTCTTTCTTTTCGAGCTTTCCCTTTGCGGCATTGAAGCCTTTTACGATCAGGAACACAATGAACGCCATGAGAATGAAGTCAATGACGGTTGTCATAAACGTCCCTATGCCTATCTCCACTTGATTTTTCAGTATCGTGGTGCCGTCATCAAGCACAATAGCCGGCAGAGTAAAATTGAAGGTGGAAAAATCAATACCGCCGATGAGCCAGCCAAGCAGTGGCATGAAAACATCGTTGACGAGTGAATTTGTGATCTTGCCGAAAGCTGTGGCTATAATGACGCCTATCGCCATATCCAGCACATTGCCGCGCGCTATAAAATCCCTGAATTCCGCAAAAAACTTTTTCATATGTACTCTCCCTGTAAATATAATTTGTTTTCAATCCGGACGTATTATTATATTACATACTCCATAAGCCGGACAATATGCAGCAGTGATAAGTCCGGTTTTCCCCGCATAAATTTCATGTGCAGAAAGCTCAATTTTGAAGAAATCCATTCTCAATTATTGAACTCGAAACCGTAATATGCTAAAATATTTTTTGAATTTCGATTGCAGAAGGAAGCAGTTATGAGAAAAACTAAAATTATTTGCACTATCGGTCCCGCCAGCAGCGACGCAGATACTTTTGCCGCAATGTGCCGCGCCGGTCTGAATGTTGCGCGGCTGAACTTCTCTCACGGCACGCATGAGGAACACAAACAAAAGCTCGACATGATAAAGCGCGTCCGCGAAGAGCTTGGACTGCCCATTGCCATAATGCTCGACACAAAAGGCCCTGAATACCGTATCAAGACCTTCAAAAACGGTGAGATTATGCTGCACGACAGCGACGATTTCACATTCACGACAAGGGAGGTCGAGGGTGATGAAACGATCGTCAGCGTAAGCTATTCCGATCTTGCCAGGGATCTGGAAGTCGGCGATACCATTCTTGTAAACAACGGGCTTGTTATTTTCAGGGTCACCTCGATAGACGGCGACGATATACACTGCACTGTCGTCGTAGGCGGCAAGCTCTCGAACCGGAAGAGCATGAGCTTCCCCGGCAAGGTGCTCAAGCAGGAATTTCTCAGCGAACAGGATAAATCAGACCTTCTCTTCGGTATTGAAAACGGCGTGGACTTCGTCGCCGCCTCATTCGTCTCCTGCCGCAAGGATGTCGCCGACATGAAAGCTTTTCTGAAAGAAAACGGCGGCGAAAATATCGACATAATCGCAAAAATCGAGAACCAGTCCGGCATTGACAATATAGAGGACATATGCAGCGAATGTGAAGGCATTATGATAGGCCGCGGCGACCTCGGCGTAGAGGTCCCTTATACGGAGCTTCCCGCGATCCAGAAATACCTTATCACAAAGTGCCGCCTCCTTGGCAAGCGCGTAATAACCGCCACGGAGATGCTCGAATCCATGATATACAATCCCCGTCCTACCCGCGCTGAGATCTCCGATGTGGCAAACGCCGTATATGACGGAAGCAGTGCAATAATGCTCTCCGGGGAATCCGCCGCCGGCAAATACCCTGTGCAGACCGTGCAGACCATGGCCTCGATCGCAGAGGAGACGGAAAAGCATATCGACTACGTAAAGCGCTTCAAGAACACCGGTTTCAAGATAAAGAATCTGCGCGACGCTATCTCTCACGCTACCTGCGGCATGGCTATCGACATCAACGCCAAGGCTATCGTCGTCAGCTCCCTGTCCGGGACTACCGTGCGCATGGTCTCGCGTTTCCGCATGCCCATTGATATTGTCGGCATTGCGACAGATAAGCGCGTGTGGTATAAGCTCGCGCTCTCCTGGGGCGTTCTCCCTGTTCTCGGCGAGCAGGTCGATTCTACGGATGTCCTGTTCTACAACGCACGCAAAGCCGCAATAAAAGCGCTCAATTTGCAGCCGGGCGACAATATTGTTCTTACCGGCAGCGCAGTCAGTGGATTTTCCGGAAGCACCAATCTCATAAAGGTCGACACTATCTGACGGCAAATACCGCATATAAATACGCAGGGCGCGCAGATTTTTCTGTGCGCCCTGCGTTTATTGCCGGCTGCCGGTTAAAAACGGTTCAGCGGATATTCTTCGTGATTCGTTTTGCAGTCGGCGTCGCTGCAAGCCCCCCGAGTCCGGTCTCGCGCAGGCTCGCAGGGAGCGCGTCCCCGATCTCGCCCATCGCGTCGATAACCTCATCGGCCGGAATATGGCTGGTTATTCCCGCGAGCGCCATATTTGCCGCGCTCACAGCGTTTACAGCGCCTACAACGTTGCGCTTGACGCACGGTATCTCTACCAGTCCGCCGACAGGATCGCACACGAGGCCAAGCAGATTGCCGAGCGCGATAGCAAAGGCGTGTGCGCACTGCTGCGCCGTCCCGCCCATGATATGCGTCAGCGCCGCGGCGGCCATTGCGCTCGCCGTGCCTATCTCCGCCTGACAGCCGCCCTCCGCGCCGGACACGTTAGCCCGTGCAGCGGTGACCTGACCGAAGCCTGCCGCAATATAGAGCGCCTGAAGCACAAGCTCGGTGCTCACTCCAGTCTCCTCTGTGAGCGGGATAAGCACCGCTGGAAGCACGCCGCAGCTTCCAGCAGTAGGCGCGGCTACAATACGCTTCATACATGCGTTGCACTCCGCAACGCGCAGCGCTTCCTCTGTGACGCGGAGAAAATATGTTCCTCCGACAAGCCGTCCTTCCTTTGCCGCCGTTCTCAGCTTATCGGCGTCACCGCCGATAAGGCCGCTGTTTGAGCGGTCAGATGCGCGGTACTGCTGGCTTGACTGGAGCATCGCCTCCCAAAGCGCCGAGATCTGACGGTGGGATGACTCAGGAGAATATCCGTTCTCGCGGCAGTCATCCTCGCAGATCACCGTGTAAAGCGGCATACCTGTCTTTTCCGATACCTCAAGCATAGCGGCGATACTGTTAAAGCTCATTCGGGATCCTCCTGATTGAATATAGTGATCTTCATAATGCCGTCGATATGGCTCAGCCACTCCTCAATATCCGTCGGGATCGGCTGATCACATTCGAGTATCATAACGGCATAGCCGCCCTGCTCGCTGCGGTAGAGCTGCATGCTTGCAATATTGACATGCCGCTGCATGAGTGCAGTCGTGACGGCTGCAACATGTCCTGGCACATCCTGATTGTGCACGATAAGTGTATTGTGCTCGCCGGAAAAATTCGCGTCGATCCCGTCGATTGAAACAATGCGTATCCTGCCGCCGCCTATGCTCTCCGCAACAACGTCAAGCGTGCGCCCGTTCACGCCGGTGAGCTGCAATCTTGCGGTATTGGGATGCACGTTCCTCAGCTGCACCGCAGAGAGCTTGACTGTCAGTCCGCGCTTTTCCGCCTCCTTGAAGCTGTCCGGAATACGCAGATCATCCGGCTGCATGCCGAGCAGCCCGGCAACGAGCGCGCAGTCCGTCCCATGGCCGTGGCCGGTAAGCGCAAAGCTGCCGTGAAGGGAGATGTCCGCATGCGCAGGCTCTTCCCCCAGAAGCTTCCGCGCGGCAAGTCCGATACGCACGGCGCCCGCCGTATGACTGCTGGATGGCCCCACCATAACAGGGCCTAGAATGTCAAATAAACGCATATACTTTCCTCTTCAGACCTGATGCATGCCGCAGCAAATGCATTCTCTTATCTCATGTTATATATTGAAAATCAATTTATAATATTATACTAGCTGTTAATACAGATTTCAATGCAATAATCGTCAATCTCCGCATATTCGGCACATCAGAAAAAGCAGAGGTATTTTCTGCCGCAGCTTTTGTCACTCATGTCAGCCGCAGAAAAATATACACGGCTCATTATTTGCAATTTAGGGTCAGTCATGCTAAAATAAGCGCGAATAAGAGATATAAAAGGAAGTAATTCTATGTCCGAATACACACCCGAACTTATACGCTGGCTCGACGGCGGCCGTTCCCCGTGGCACACCGTGGAGATGGCCGCACAGTATCTGAACGCAAACGGGTTCTCCCCGCTCGACCTCGCAAAGCCATTTGAAGTACGCCGCGGCGGACGGTATTATATCAAGGACGGCACCTTTCTTGCCGCAGTCACCACCGGCAGCCGGAATATTATCCGCGTTGCTGCCGCTCATACGGATTGGCCGTGCATGCGCATAAAGCCGCAGCCCGAGCTTGTCTCAGGAGGCTGCTGCCGTCTGAGCGTCGAGCCCTACGGCGGCGCGATCTTCAACACCTGGCTCGACAGACCTCTCGGTCTTGCCGGCGTCGCCATGCTGCGCACTGACGACCCCATGCGGCCGGAGCGCCGTCTCGTCTCATGGGATGAGCCGCTTCTTGTGATTCCCAACGTCGCCATGCATATGGATCGGACTGTCAACAACGGCAAACCGTATAAAGCCAACGTCGATATGCTGCCCATATGCCGCACCGTACAGCATGCATGGGAGAAAGAGGGCTATCTTGTCGGTCGGCTTGCAGAGCGGCTGGCCGTCTCACCTGCCGACATTCTGTCCTTTGAGCTTTGCGCGTACTGCTATGAAGCCGCGTCTGTCATCGGCTTTGAGCACGACCTGCTTTCTTCGCCGCGGCTGGACAATCTTACCTCCGTGCATGCATGTCTGCGCAGCCTTGCCAACTCGGACGGAGACGGAATAAATCTTGCCGTACTCTACGACAACGAGGAGATCGGCAGCAACACCCGCCGCGGCGCGGACAGCAGCACACTCTCCGTCATACTTGAAAAGCTCTCTCTGGCGCTCGGCCTTGACCGCGCCACGATGCTTGACGCATGTATGAACGGCATGCTGCTCTCGTGCGACGCTGCGCACGCGATGCACCCGAACCATCCGGAGTACGCCGATCCGTCCTGCGCGCCTCTGCTCGGCAGAGGCGTCGCACTCAAGCGCAGCCCGCGCTACGCCTCTGATGCGGAGACCTGCGCCGTAATACAAGGGCTTTGCGACGCATACGGCATCCCGCTGCAAATTTACATGAACCGCGCCGATCTGCCGGGCGGCAGCACTGTCGGCTCGATGGCCTCGTCCCTGCTGGCAATGCCGGCTGTCGATATAGGTGTGCCGATACTGGCTATGCACTCGGCGCGTGAGCTTATGGCCGCTGCCGATCAGGATGCTTTTGTGAAGCTCTGCACAGCGTTCTTCTCCGCGAAATAATGCCGCTTTGAGCAGGTGTTAATACATCAAATACCAAAAACGCGAGTCCCGGTATCAGCCCGGGGCCCGCGTTTTTGACGCTTCATATTCAGCATGAGAACGCCTTGTCCAATGTCTCCAGCAGCTGATACGCCTTGGCGTAGGTCGGGCAGGCATCTTCCGGTACGGCATAATTTCCGGTCACATCCCAGCGTTCCTGTTTTATCAAAAACGACGGTATCTGTTTTTGCAAACGTATGAATACTGTCCCCGCCTTTGAGCAGGATGCCCTCCTGCGCGCCCCGTCCGATACCGGCTACATTGGCAATGGGCGCGCCGATCACCAGCGCGCCCGGGCATGCCAGCACAAGAACAGTAATCGCAGTATCAATATTCCGTGTAAAAACAAGCACGGCGGCAGCTATCAGAATGACCGCAGGCGTATAATATTTTGCAAAACGATCAATAAACCGTTCCGCCGGAGACTTTGCATCCTGCGCCTCTTCCACAAGCGCAATGATTTTTGAAAAAGTGGTATCCTCGCCCACCTTGACTGCGCGCATCTGCAAAGCGCCGCTGTCGAGAATAGTCCCGGCATATACCGTATCGCCAGCCGATTTGTGCTTTGGCAGCGCTTCACCGGTAATACTTGCTTCCGCCGCATAGCCCTCGCCTTTAACTACAATGCCGTCAGATGCGATCTGACTTCCGGCCTTGACAAGAAGAATATCGCCTATTTCCACCTCATCCGCGTCGATTTCTTCCGTTTCAAAGGCTCCGTTATTTTCCGCTTTTATGATCCTGCATGCGGTGGACGGCGCCATCTCGGTCAGCGCTTTGATCGCCGACCGTGTTTTCTTCATGGTTTTCTGCTCAAGAAACGAGCCGAACTGGAATAAAAACGTCACTATTGCGGACTCGTTGAACTCTCCGATCACACACGCGCCGGCAGCTGCGATAGACACAAGAAGCTCGATACTGACCGTTTTGAAACGCAGCGCCTGAATTGCCCTCAGCAGCACCGGCAGCCCCGACAACACAAACGCGGCAAAATAACAGATATCCGCAAGCCTTTCATTATCCGCAATATGAGCCAGCGCCATGGCAAGGACTATAAGAACTCCGGCTGCCCACAAAAACGGCAGCGAAAGGCGCTTTACCCACATATTCAGTTTTGTCAAGATACCATCCCACCTTTGCTGTTCAATATAACACAAACACGGGCGCAAATCATTATGCACAATGACAAGTTTTCCTTATTACATGTTATCCTGCTTCTCCTTTTAAATTGACTTTCCATTCTCCATAAATTATAATTTATCCGGCCAATCGGATAATATCATTTTTTCACCATTAAGAGCTGGAGGAAGATATAAAATGAACTTTGTATGCTCAAAATGCGGTCATATAGAGTCTACAGGCACACGTAAACCCCATTGCAGCTGCGGCGGGCTCTGGACTCTTGACTACGCTCCGCCTGGATTTACCCTCAGCGGGATTGACACTCACGAGTGGAGCGAGTTTCGCTACCGCAAATATATGGCGCTCGACGGCGACAGCTGGCGGTCGATCACCCTCGGCGAGGGAATGACGCCGGTAGTCCGCCTTGACGAAGACGTCCTGCTTAAAATGGACTATTTCATGCCGACGCTATCCTTCAAGGACCGCGGTGCGGCAGTGCTGATCTCACACTGCAAGGCAATAGGCGTTGACAGGGTAGTACAGGACAGCAGCGGCAATGCCGGTAATTCCGTTGCCGCCTACTGCGCAAAGGCCGGTATCGCCTGTGAGATATTCGTTCCGGAAGGTACCTCACCGAAGAAAATCGACATGATCCGCGCGCATGGCGCGGTATGCACCGTCGTACCGGGCACGCGCGACCACTGCGCGGAGGTCTGCCGCGCAAAGGTCGAGCATGACGGCGTATATTATGCAAATCATGTATACAATCCCTTTTTCTACGAAGGAACCAAAACCTATATCTATGAAACATACGAACAGCTCGGGCGTATTCCGGCAAACATCGTTATCCCTGTCGGGAACGGGACTCTGTTTCTCGGCGCCATGTACGCGCTGGAGCATCTTCTCTGCAGCGGCGTTATAGACAGAATGCCGCAGGTCATTGCCTTGCAGAGCGAGAACTGCGACCCGCTCCTGCGCGCATCGGCCAGCGGCTCAGATACGCCGGTTGGAGTCATTCCATCGCCTACTCTCGCGGAAGGCATAGCAATCGGCAAGCCCATGCGCGGTAAAGAGATACTCGCCCTGTGCAGGAAGCATAACGTCCGCTTTGTACACGCGCCGGAGGGCAAAATACTGGCTGCACGCGCCGCGCTTGCGCAAAAGGGTATATACTGTGAGCATACCACCGCGGCCAACTACGCGGCATATCTCGAGTACTGCCGGATATACGGCAAGACTTCCGACTGCCTCATAACCATGTGCGGCGCCGGCCTGAAATCCGATCATTGAACACGCGCCGTCTCTTGCCATATATCCCGCATCGTAGTATAATGGATACATAATAAATTTACGGAGGTTTTTTCATGGACACATATATTATTGACAAAATCAACGAGCTTATTGCAGCTTCCAGCTGCTGTGCAGAGGCCAAGGCCGCCGCACAGGCTTATCTTGCCTCTGTCGGCACCGAGCGTCAGGCAGAAGAGGCCAAGAAATTCATAAAGGAGCTTGAGGAGGATATCGAGCCTATTGATGATCTCCTCGCTTTTGCAGGCTCGGACACCGCTGTGAAGTATTTCGGCGCAGAGGGTCAGAAGAAGTTTCTTGCGCATGCCGAGGAGCTCAAGGCATCCGGTGCAAAATACTGCGACTGCCCCGCCTGCTCTACCGTTGCTGCAATTCTTGCGAAGAAAGAGCTGCTGTAATAAGTTTCAACAAAAATTCCACCCGCCGGTCCCATTGCAGTACACCGGCGGGTGGAATTTTTTATGGAAGCGCCGCAGCATTCCGCGCGGCTTTATCAGCGCTCAGTCCTGATCCTCGCAGCAAATACCGTAACAGCGGCAGACGACAAACGCCATCAGCGCAGCAGCAAGAGTCTGAATACTGCGGTAAAGCACGAACATGCCCGTAAATCGTTGGACAAGATACTCTGTCCCACCAACTCCGGCCAGAGAAATGATATATCCGGCAAGAAGCAGCGCCGCAGCCTTACCGTGTCCGGGCGTTCTTCTTACCCCCTTATAATAGTGGATAAAGATGCAGAGTATGCTGACAGCGCACGCAAACATCGTCACGCTTATAAAGCCAACATATTTGTTCAGCATCGTCAGAAACGCAAAATGTATGGACACCGGGTCACTCCGCGTGCTGTCAAGCACTATCTCTATCGCCGCGAACAGAACAAGTCCTATCCGCGCAATATTGCCCGTGCCGCTTATTCCGGGTATCATCCGCACATCGCGGCGCTCAGCGCAGAAACGCACAAGCGCAAGCGACAGGACAAGCAGCAGAACAAAGGACATGAAAAACGTCGCAAACTTATATACCGTGTTCCCCGCCGAATCCGTCGCCGCTATCGCAAACGGCAGTCTCTGCAGAATCGGCAGCATGACTGTAATCTTGCTGCGGCAGGCCGTCCCGAAAACGTCCGCAAGCCTTATGAATGCCATGCTCATAACGGCTCCCGGTATCACCGCATCAAAAAGCGAACCGGCGCGCCATACAAGGCCAAGCCTGCGCACTATCGCTCCGGCAAGCAGCGCGCCGAGCAGGATGCCGGTGATGCAGTAACCGCCGCTGCCGTAATCCGTGATCGCCGCGGCAAACGATGCATACTGCTCCATATAGCTGTACCAGTGTATAAGGCGGCTGAATACTACCGAAAAAACAGCAGCAAGCGGATAGAAGCAGAGCACCGCAGACGCCCGACACTTTTTCCCGCAAAGGGAAAGGCTCAGTAGCAGGCCGGAGAGCAGACCGAGAATTATTACGATCGAATTCCAGTAAACGGTGAGTCTGCCGGCAGAAACCGCTATAGCGTTCATCAGCCCACCTCCTGTTCGGGAATTGCCGTGGCAAAATAAAGTATATCGCTCACAAGGCGCTCATTGCCCCAGTCAACATAGTTGTACATCTGCCCATCGAATACGATCTCGCTCGTCTGGCCGCCGTCAAAGTTATATGCATCCCTGACGCCCTTGCTGTAAATGATCTTGGCAAACTCGTTGACATCCGCGCGCGGTGTGCCGTCATTTGAATGGTTGACAGTCATATAGAGATAATGCAGCTTATCATACTGACCTATGCCCGCGCGGGAATACTGCTGATACATCTCGCCCATCCCGCCTGCGTAGCTGCCGCTGAGCTGCTGAAGCTCGCCGTCCTGAACAAGTATCGGGCCGAACGACATGCTGAACTGAATGTTATTGTCCGCAATGAACTGCTGCAGCGAAGCCTGATCGCCAAGCTCCCCGGCGCGCTTCATTACGAAGTCGCCGTCCGCATTGATGAACAGCACATCGCATGAGGTCTCAAACCGTCCAATCTGACCCTGATACACGCATACGCCAAGATTGCGGTACATATAAAAATCTGCATTCATCGCAACAACGGCGTTTGCGCTTCGGGCAAGCTCCGAGGCATACCCCCATTCCGACGAGCCGAACGTGTCGTTCATGATCTTGCGGCGTATCTGCGAGCCGTCCGCTATCTTTACCTCAACGCATGAGCACACACGGTTGTTGATCTGCTCTTTCCAGCAGATAACGAGTATCGTCTCATCGCAGTAGTACTTTATATCCGAATCCCAATAAAATTTCGTCTCCGGGTCGAATATCACATCCTGCCCGTCAAGCAGCCCATAGCTTTTGGCCTGCTCAACAACATCCATGACCTTGCTGGCCTCATCAATGCTGACAGTACCGAACTTCGAGGAATCGGGCTTCGGCGCAACGGTCGTGTAATAATCGAGAATATACTGCTTTTTGATATAGGCCAGACTGCCAAGCGCATCGCTGGCAAGATTGTTCATGTAGACATTCAGTCTGTTTACAAGATCGGTCTTTGCTGCGCCTGCGGTATCAGATACGGCACTTTCTGTACCGGGATGAACATTGGCTCCTATCCAGAACACAAGCACGAGCATCAGCACAAAGGAAACGACGCTCAAAAACACGCGCACAGGCGCTGACACGCTGCGTGGCCGCGCCTCGTTCTCCTCTGCCGCATCATTGCGCCGCGGCGACGGCCTCTGAATCTGCTCCTTTTCCGCGCGCACAGGTGCTTTCACCGGGCGCGGGTCATTCGGACGCGCGGCGCGGACTTTATCGTGAGCCGGCTTTTCCGGCTGCACCGGAGCTTTGGCCTGCTGCGGCTGCACTTGAGGCGCAGGCTCCTTTTTGGCGGCGGGCGGCGCTTCCGCCGGTTTTGCCGGCCGGCCATCTGCGGTTTTGTCGTTTGTCAGCTTATCTGAATATGATGAAAATTCCGCCAGTATATCGTCGAGGTCAAAATCGTAACCCGTTTTATCACTCATATGGATAACTCCTTACTTCTTCATGCAGTGCCGCCCGCGAGGGCGCCGAGCAGACTGCCGTCTGCATTTATCAGCCACTGCCGGTCAATATAGTCAAGCGTGACCGTGAGATCATCCGTCCTGTAGTAATCCGCTGCATTGGCCAGCACATTTTTTACCGCCGTCTCATATGCCTCGTCCGTGACGGCAGGTAGGAAATTATCTTCGGAATCATATATCTCGCTGCGCTTCCGTGATCTTACCATCTGCTCGAGCACGCTGCCAGTCTCCGTCTCCACATCGGTCTCCATAGCCCTGAGATCGAGATATGTAAAGCTGACATTCTGCTGCGCGGTGAGCTTGTCGACCTCCGCCCCGCCCTGAAGCTCATAGCTGTAGCTCTTTTTCAGAGCGTCGTATACAAGGCGTCCCGACTCTGAGGACGGCGTATTTTCCAAACCAAGGCTGCTGTAGTTCTCAAGACATGCATATGCCGTGTCATAGTCGCCCACGCACACCGTGTCAAAAAAAGTCTGCACAATAGCCTGCGGATCTCCCTCCGCTTTTGCATAGAGCGTTCCGGCCTGACTTCCGTAGGCGCAGACTGCCGCAGCCGTCCCTGCAAGAACAACAGCCAAAACTGCCGGCAGCGGCTTTACCCGCCCGCTGCTGCGCAGGATGAATACTATGCCGGCAATCGCTGCGGCGGTAATAATTATAATATACAGGACAAAAATTCCGCTCACGCAGATACCCTCCTCTTCCGCCTTTACAGCAGTCATAAAAAAAGGCGGTAAATTATTATAGTTTATTTTTGGCTCTCTTTCAAGTCCCGTCTCGTATCATTGTGCATATGTATAAGCTTATTTACCGGTTCAAATGCAAAAGCGGGCCGCAGTGAGTGCATTGATGCACTTTGCAGCCCGCTCCGCGGCGGATATTTTCTTTTTACGGGAAAACTCTCCTACCGCTTGACAATTTCCCGTTTTGGATGTATCCATTATATATAGTCTATAATATGGATAACAAACCGCAGCATATATCTCTCGCGCCGCGCGGAAGAATCGTCTGATCATATTATCTGCACGGCCTGCAAAAATAATCTGCTATTTTCTGCCTGCGTTGAAAACAGAAAGGAAGCAAATTTACTATGGATCTTACTACTATTCTCGAAATCGCCGCAATGATCGTCGCGGCATATGTCTTTCTCCGCCTGCTCTCCGCACCGCTCAAGCTGGCAATAAAGCTGCTGCTGCACGCCGGACTCGGCTTTCTGCTGCTGCTCGTGGAGGAAATAATAGGCGGATTCTTCGACTTTTCGCTTGGGATCAATTTCGTAAACTGCCTTGTCGCCGGTATACTAGGTATTCCGGGCGTTATCATTATGGTGTTGATAAAGTTATTTATGTAAACCAGATTATGTAGATACACTTTTAAAGTTTATTGTAATATCCGGGGTAATAATATGAACAAAAAAGCCAAACGACTGCTGAAGGCCGCAGCTTTTGTCCTGCCATTTATATTGGGAACCATATCATATATCCAATTGTATGACAATGGGCTGTTCAATGCAATGTACAGCAGCATCAGACTATATCTTATTGATTTTGACGGCGATCCGGCCAACGTAAGCACAATTATGCAGATCGCGCGCTGGACCGCTCCTCTTATGACTGCTACCGCCCTTTTGGCCGCGCTCAGCGGGTTTTTCAAGCATATCGGCGGCGCGTGGCATGTATTACACGGCGATGCCGTTGCACTGCACGGAGACAGCAGGTACATTGAAATTCTCTCCTCGGCACTGGGACGGCGCGGTATAAGCGGTGATAGTACGCTCGGCAGAAAAGCAGCGCAGCATATGGTCTCCTTCAATGACGAATCCGATATGCTCATGTGTATTCAAAACGGTAAAAACACTTTTTTCGGCGACGCAAAAACCGTCTACATATGCACTGATAAGCTTGTCCGTGCAAACTATACTAATAAAAATATAATATTGTGCAACCTTGCCGAGAACTGCGCAAGAAAATATTGGGCAGATTATCCGCTCAGCGTCTCATCCTCAAGCCACCGTATATTGCTTATAGGCTCCGGCAGCTTTGCGCAGGAACTTCTCAATCAGGCGCTGGTGCAAAATATATTTTCCTCGCACGGCGGTATACGCTATGATATTTTTGGTGATTTCGGTGAATACCGCGCCATTCACACCGAATTGGGCAGTATAGCTGAATTCGGCCGTCAGGTGGATGGACGGGACAGTCTTTTCTTTCACAGTGAATCGTGGGAATGCTCTCAACCGCTGATTGAGCAGGCGGATCGAATCATTCTGGCTGACGATAGCGATATGAACAATATACGGACCTTGAATCTGCTCACGCGGTACTGCTGCGTCAGAAATATACATATCCGTGCATCAAGCTCATATGCTCTGGGCGAACTGTGGAATACAGACGGGTGCAGCATAACGGTATTCGGCACTGACAAGGAGCTATGCACCCCAGAGATAATAATGGATGACACGTCGCTCAAAGCTGCACAGATCATACATGCGCGCTATTTCTCTCAATACGCATGCAATGCCCGCTCCGTTCAGTGCGATCACAGCGGCACCGGCTGTCTGAATTGCGAAAGCATGCTCAGTGATTGGCGCAGCCTCAGCAATTTCACGCGGTATTCAAATGTGGCTCAAGCTGACCATATAAATGTAAAAATGGCTGTGCTTTTGGGCGATAAATATGCAGCCGATCAGGACGCCGCTTCCCACGCGCTCGAAAAGCTGGATACAATGTCCGCCGACGAGCGGTCAGAGCTCGAGCGCATAGAGCATATTCGCTGGGAACGCTATCATTTTTTAAATAACTGGAGCTACGCCCCTGTTCGGAATAATGTCAGAAAAAAACATAATCTTCTTGTCCCTTTCGACGAATTGCCTGAAAGCGAACAAAGAAAAGATATTTCCCCATGGTACACCGCAGCAGAGATATACAAAAACGTTGAAAGGTGATCATTATGGCTCCGCATTACAACGCTTTTATTTCATACCGGCACAGGCCTCTTGATATAAAAATTGCCTCTGAGGTGCAGCGTCAGCTCGAACATATGCATGTGCCAAAATCACTGCGCAGCAGCACCGGCACGAAAAAAATAAACCGTATCTTCAGAGACCGTGAAGAACTTCCGATAACAAGCAATATCAACGACGACATATCCGCTGCCATAACAAATTCCGACTACCTTATCGTGATATGTTCTCCGGACACCAAAGAATCGATCTGGGTACAGCGCGAAATAAAGCTATTTCTCCAGACGCATGAAAGAAGCCGTGTGCTTACAGTGCTTGCGGCCGGTGAGCCGGGTGAAGTTATCCCGGATATTCTTCTCTCTGAAACTCTGACTGACCCAAATACCGGCAATGTAAAAACGGTGCGGTACGAGCCTCTTTCCTGCGACTACAGGATGCCGTTAAGACGTGCAAGGCGCGAGGAAATCCCAAGGCTTGCCGCTGCCCTTCTCGGATGCAGCTACGACGAGCTGCGTCAGCGTCAAAGGCAGTACAAAAACCGCCAAATCATGACTGCCCTGAGTGCCGGCTTTGTCATTGCTGCGATTATTGCCGGTTTCTTTATTCGCGCCAGCATAATTATACAAGACAGTTATAAACAGGCGCTCATAAGCCAGTCAAACTATCTTGCCAACGCTGCGCTGAATTCTCTTGACGACGGCGACCGGCTCACCGCTATTCTCCTGGCCTCAGAGGCTGTGCCGTCAAGCAGCAACGAGCGTCCATGGACGCCTCAGGCTGAATACGCGCTCAGTCAGGCGGTAAATGCCTATGACTCAAGCATACAGGGTAATCTCGTTGCAGCCGCAGCTTTTGACTCTCCGAGTGAGATAGAACGTTTTATACTGTCATTAAGCGGAAATCATCTCTGTATAATGGACGTGTACGGCGCTGTTACGATCTGGGATACAGGCACACGTCAGATAACGGGGCATATTCCTGCTTCCAAAAACGGCGCAGATGTCACAATAAAAGCCTTATCCGGCGAGCAGCTGCTTATTGCCGATATTGGACACCTCCGCAGTTATGCTTTCTCATCAGGCGCACTTTTATGGGATGCTGTTCCCTGTGCCGAAAAGGCTGTCCTGAAATGCGACGTTTCTTCTGACGGAGAACTGATTGCCGCATGGAACGCCTTGGACGAACCTATAATATCTGTTGTTGACAGCTCTACCGGGTCTGTCGTCAGCACATACAGTCTTGCTTCGGGGGAAATGCCGGATGGCATACAGCTCTGGCAAGTAAGCTTCTGCCAGAGTAAAAACCGGCTTTTCAGTAAAACAAGCAATTTCTACACCCTTGAAAAAAAATTCTGCTCAATTGACCTCTCAAGTGGAAAAATGAATTTTTTCCCTGTTGAAACAGATTATGTACCATCCATGCTTGCCACTGGCAGCGGCGACATTTATACCGCAGAACTCAACTATCCAGAGGATAATATCTTTGGCACAAATTTCGTATATAATGACGACTTTTTCTACACGTCGCCGGACACGGTGTATATTAGCCGCTACTCAGCAGAACGCGGCCAAAAATTATGGACAGCCAGCTTCAACTACTCAAATATCATATATGATATCGGTATATTCGATGGTCAAAACGGCAGTATTTATATAACAGCAAGCGATGTCATATGCCAATTTGACGTTGAAAGCGGAAAATTGCTCGGCAGCTGTGAAGTTCCGGCACCTATTCTGTATTCAACATATTCTAACGGCAATCTGCAGTTCGTGCTCACAAACGGCATGCTGGGTTTATACAACGAGGCAGACAGCTCCTCAACGTCGCTCAAGTGCATGATCTCCGATCTTGAAATGGCCGAACGCTTTGCTCTCGGAAATAAACCGGCATTCTGTGTAATGCAGAGCGGCAGCAGCCGCGTACTCCTCTACGAGTGGGGGCAGAGCGGCTCAAACTGGCTGAAATATTCCGATCTCTCTTCCGGATATTCTTCTCTTGTCAGCGCAAGCAGCGGCGACCTTCTGTTTCTGAGCGCAGATAACAAGTCAGTTCTTATAAACTGTGCCGAGGATCGCTGCTTATGGGAAGTGGAATTTGACGGCAGCTCCTGGGACACTGCCGGTTTTATAAACAATGGTAAAAATATATTGCTCAGCAGTAAATACAAAACTCTTATTTTTGACGTTGAAACCGGTTCCTCACGTTTGCTTCCATTAGACTCTTCCAGTCACTCAAACCCCGTAGTATTGTCTGACAGTCTCTTATATACGTCTATGTATTCTCCCGGTCCGGCGCTTATCCGCTATTATTGCGACCGCAACAGCTACGACACTATACCCCTGCCTGACGCTGATTATAAACGGGCAGATTATAATTCGGATTCACTTTTCAGCAATGGGATCTTATCCCTTGCCGCTGCAAAAGACAAAAGCGTATTGGTCGACCTTAACACCGGAAACTGCCGCTCTATAAACTTTATACCAGAGTATGTGTATTGGAGCAGTGACTCTTCATTTCTTGCTGCCGCCGGAAGTGAACTGGCATATTTCAGCAGCAGCGGGGAACAGCTGTGGACAGTCTCCGCAGACACCGACATTCTGGCAATATGTATATTGACTGAACCCGAAGGCATCCTTGCAGCCGGGAGCGACGGGCGCTTGTACAGGTATGACTATAACGGCGCACCGCTCGGCAGATCAGATGTGAAAGGTTATATTTCCCAGCGCGGTGTACGTGAATTTTTCTGTGACGGAAATGGAAGATTGGTCTTCAACTATAACGGTATAGCAAATATTATTGATCTCGAAAGTTGGACTACAGCCGGAATTGTCAATAATTTTATCCATTATGATATACAGGCGAAGCGTTTCATCGTAAATTCCGATGACGGTATCGGCCGGTTTGATATTTGTACTACTGACGGCCTTCTGGCTCTCGGCCGCGATATTCTCGGCGACGTTGTACTCAGCGCCGAACAGCGTTTTGAATACGGGCTGGACTAGAAAAGTAAAACGGAACGTCATTTTGTATTTATGTAAACCAAATTATGTTCCCTGAATTATGTATTCCATATAAAATAACCGGAGCATTTCTGCTCCGGTTATTTTACTTCATTGCTTATCTATTACAGTTCTTCGACTGTCAGCACATTTTCAAGCTCAGTTATACTCTTCACCAGCTCGTTATCAAGCTGTTTTTTGCTGATCTGGACTGTTATGACGGCATTATAGTGCTGCGCTCCGTCCTCGGCGGCTACGCGCGTAATCTCGAGACCGTTCATCTTCACACGGCGCTCACGCAGGAGGCGTACAATGCTCTCTATACTGTCCGCCTTGACGTACTCCACATACAGGTTCACGTCGTCTATTTTGCGTGCGAAGCGGTACTCTATCTTTATGAGCAGCAGCTCTGCGACAAGCACCATGAATGTTGCAAAAAGCGCGCACTCGACATATCCAGCACCGCAGACGAGGCCGATGATGGCGCTTGTCCAAAGTCCGGCAGCAGTCGTGAGGCCCTTGACGCGCTGACGGTTCGTAACAATGATCGTACCCGCGCCGATGAAGCCTATACCTGCAACGACCTGCGCGCCGAGACGCCCGATATCCGTGAACATTTCGAGTTTAAGGTACAGAAACTGACTTGTAAGCGTGGTTATTGCCGCGCCAAGACAAATGAGTATATGTGTTCTGAATCCGGCTGGGCGGCGCTTATACTCACGCTCGATACCGATGAGCCCGCCGCAGAAAACGGCCAGCACCATACGCACCGCTACCGCGAAAAAGTCAAGCTCACGTACAAAATCAAAACAAGAAAGCATATCCGTCCCTCCTTTCAGACTTCATCTATCGCTATCACGCCGTCAAGCGTCGACAGCGTCGCAAGAAGCTCCGCGTGCTGTCTGCGCTTGGGCAGGTGCATCGAACACAGCACGCTGAAGCGCGCCATATGCTCGATTTTGTCCTTCTCGATCTCAACATCATAAAGAATTATACCTTCGGACTTGATGCGGTTTACAATGTTGCCGAGATTCTCAAAGGAATCCATCTCCACATAAATGGTCATGTTCCTTGAATAGGCGAGCATTGCATCCTCAATGGCCGGGAGAAGCTTCATCGAAAGCACGATGAGGACTATACCGACTATCATGCACTCATAGAAGCCCGCGCCGATCGCAAGGCCCATGCACGCCGACGCCCAGAGGCCGGCGGCAGTCGTGAGGCCCTTGACCTCCTGTCTGCCGGTTACTATAATCGTGCCGGCACCAAGGAAACCGACGCCGTTTATGACCTGCGCGCCGAAACGCGATACATCCGTTTTTACTCCAACTTTATTCGCTGTTTCGAGCCACGGATTATTGAGCATATAAGTGAGATACTGACTCAATATCATCGTCAGCGCTGCGCCGAGAGCCACAAGCATATACGTCCTGAAGCCCGCCGGCCGCCGCTTTTTTTCACGCTCAAATCCTACTATTCCGCCCATGAGCATTGCGAGCATTATGCGCAGCATCATTGTATATATATTCAATTCTCGAAGCGGAGCAAAAAATTCATCCATTTTTCTTTTTCCCCGTTATCCATGAAATAAATATCAGAGCGCTGACATTTCAGCGCTCTGAAACAGTGGTGTGTATTATAACATTTTTTTAATAATAATCAAGTGAAAATACAGACAAAAAGCACAATGATTTTTTGTGGATTTTACATATTCTTTACGAGCGCGGGTATCTCGTCAAGACTGGTAACCATGTAATCCGCCGGTATATCGGCCCTCGCCGGGAGTCCTTTGGGATTGAACCAGCAGGTTCTGATGCCGGCATTGATGCCGCCGCGGATGTCGGAGGTCAGGCTGTCGCCGATTATCAGCGCGCGGTCAGGGTCAAAACCGGGTATCTGTGCAAAGCAGAGATCAAAAAACGCCTTGCTTGGCTTATCGCAGCCCATCGTCTCGGAGATGAAAATCTTCTTGAAATACTTTGATATGCCGGAGCTTGCCAGTCTTGCGTCCTGCACCTTTGCATTGCCGTTTGAAACTATATACAGGTCATGCTCTTTATAGAGCGCCTCCAGCAGCTCCTCCGCGCCGGGGACAAAATAATGTCCCTGACACAGATACTCTTCGTATGTATCCTGCGCCGCGATATGATCCGCCTTTGCTCCGATCTCTTCAAAAAACGCTTTGAACCTGCCGTACAGGATCTCCTCGCGGGTCATTTTCCCCTTCTCAAGCTGCTCCCAGAAATGCCTGTTTATCTCGCTGTAGAGCTTCAGATTATCATCCGTTGCTTCTATGCCGCTGTCATGCAGCGCTTTCTTCATTGCCGCCGCCTCGGCCGTGTCAAAATCCAGTATCGTATTGTCCAGATCCAGCAGCAGTATCATTCTCTCCGCCATGTGTCTCTCCTTTACTTTTTCACTCAACCGTGCCAAGCTTTTTCAGCGCCTCTGCCGCATCCTCAAGATGCATGCCGAGAGACGCCTTGACAAGCACGTTGTCGCCGCGCTCTACGAGCGCAGGCAGCGCCGCAATGAGCTCCGCCTTAGTGTCAAAATGACGGGCTTTATCGCCCATCGCCGCAGTCAGGCAGCGCGACATGGGGCCGTAGGCCGCAACGAAATCAACGCCTTTTTCAAGCGCATAATGTCCAAGCTCACGGTGCATCTCCGGCGAATCTTCGCCCATCTCGCGCATGTCTGCCAGCACGCAGACATGCCTTCCCGGCAGCTTCACGAGAGAATCTATCGCGCACTGCATTGAATCCGGATTTGCGTTATAACAGTCGTCTATGAGCGTTATATACCCTGTATTGACCACGACGCCGCGCCGGCCGACAGTGTGATACGCTGCGATGCCCGCCGCGATCTCCGCGTCGCTCAGTCCCATGACAAATCCGGCGGCCGCCCCTTCAAGCGCCGCATACACCATATGCTGACCGTAAGCCGGTATCCGCACCGGAATGCGGCGGCTGCCATACACAATGTCGCAGGATATGCCGTTTTCTCCGTCGAAGCTCACGTTCTCCGCCCTCACGGCGCAGTCCGCGCCGAGGCCGAAACTGACAATATTCTGCCGGCAGCGCAGTTCTCTCAGCTTCTCATCGTCACCGTTTATTATGACCGTGCCGCCGTCCGGCATGAACTTTATCATCTCCGTCTTGGCCGCAAAAACGCCGTCGAGATCGTGCAGGAATTCAAGATGCGCATGACCTATCTTCGTAAACACAGCTATAGCAGGCCTTGCCATCGCCGCAAGCACGCTCATCTCGCCGAAGCCTGATATTCCCATCTCGATAACTGCGGCCTGATGCGCGGACGATATACGCGAGACCGTCATCGGAACGCCGATCTGATTATTCAAATTGCCCTCTGTCTTGAGCACGTTCATATGCTGCGAAAGTACGGCCCAGATCATCTCCTTGGCAGTGGTCTTGCCGACACTGCCCGTAATGCCGATAACAGGAATGTCGAACCGTGCACGGTACGCCGATGTGATCGCCTCAAGCGCTTTCTGGACATCCGGAACGACGATGACGCCGCGCGTCTCCCCTTCGGGCACGCGCTCGGCAAGGCAGCAGGCCGCGCCTTTGTCCAGCGCCGCAGCTATATAATCATGCCCGTCGGCCTTTTCACCTCTGTAGGCTACGAACATGTCTCCGGGTTTTACGAGACGGCTGTCTATAACGACCTCGCCGAGCTGCGCACCGGCTTCGGCTTCTCCGCAAAGCACGCCGCCGCTGGCCTTTATCGCATCATTTATCGTAAAATTATCCATACCGATTACCTCCAGGATAAATAACACGTGGATTTTACCACATATTTTTCTCAATGCAAAGTCTATTTATAAAAAAACAGGTGCATGAATGAGAAACTTGTGTTATAATAAAATTTAGTCTTGATGATATAATTACAAAGGATACGATTGCATATGAATTACGTAGTGGTGGATTTGGAATGGAATCAGGCTATGAGCTCCAAATCCTCCGTTTTCAACAAACTCCCCATACATCTGCGCGGGGAGATCATAGAAATAGGCGCGGTAAGACTGGATGAGAACATGCAGCCCGCCGAGGAGCTTACCATAGACGTCAAGCCTGTCTATTTCAAGCGCATGCATTATAAGGTGAAAAAGATCACCGGCTTTGACAAGGAGCGCCTTGCGCACGGCATCGCCTTTGCCGACGCGCTTGAACAGCTGCACAGCTTCTGCGGGGACGACGTCACATTCATCACATGGGGCTGCGACGACCAGGGCATCCTCGAGCAGAACATCATAATCCACGATCTTGACTGGGACTGGATCGCAGGCTGGGTCAACCTTCAGCTTATCTACAACCTCCAGACCGGCGGCGACAAGAACCAGAAATCCCTCGCCTGCGCGATGGAGCATTTCGAGATCGAGCAGACCCGCGTGGCGCATGACGCTCTCGGCGATGCGTACAATACCGCCCTTGTCTGCACAAAGCTCGACATGGCTGAAGGACTGCGCCTCTATCCCGAGGCCGGCAGGATACTTGCAACGCGCATGCCAAACTACAAGCCACCGGTGGATAAAAGCGGCGAAGAGCCGATCCTGCACGAAAGTTTCGAAGGCTTTGAAAGCAAGGCCGCAGCTTTCAACGATGCAAGACTCACTGAGCTCCCCTGTCCGGTATGCGGCGGCGCCACAACCGACGTCAAATGGATAAATCAGGGCGATCAGCGCTATATGAATATCTATACCTGTCCGGAGCATGGCTCGTACCTTGTCCGCGCAAAATTCCGCAAGGATGCAGAGAGCAAAAAATGGACTGCAAACAAGCTCGTATACGAGGCCACTCCCGCCATGCAGGACTTTTACAAAGCAAAGTCCACGCAGGCGCGCAGAAGAGGTCGCGGTCATGTCAGCCGCAAGAACCGTCCGGCCAAGTGACGCCCGGTTCGGTCTCCGGCAAATACAAAAGCCTCTCATGTTTTGTGCATGTTCGACAAAACGTGAGAGGCTTTTTTGACGAAAACGTATACAAGCGGTAGAATCACGCTCTGACGTATTGACATTATGCCTTTATGGTGCTAAAGTGCAGCCATCATCATGAAGGGAGACGCAATAATGACTGAGCGCTTTGAAAACCGTTTCAATATGTCCAACTCAAATGCAGCATGCACTGAGTTCCGCTCTGCGTCCTCTTCCTGCACCAAGACCGCAAAGTCTGAGAATACGGCCCTCCTGCTTACTATGGACACTGCTCTTGCAGTGTCCATTTTTGCTGCCCTCTGTCTCATACTTGCGCGGTTGGTCTCTTCCGCCATAATAATAATTGACGCAGCGGCAGTTATAATAATTACTGTCGTACTTTTCGCCATAATTATTTGCATATGCGGTGGAAACTCAAGACGGCTGAACGTGGTTTTGGTGCAATGATTTGATTGGTATACTTCAAATCGGCTCTGACCAGTTTGGTCAGGGCCGATTTTTTGTATAAATAGATTTTTCAAGGAGAAACAAAATGAAAAAACTCGTATCTCTCGTAATGGTATTTGCCATGTGCGCCTGCCTGCTGGCCGGCTGCGGCAGTTCCTCTTCTGCTCCGGCGGCAACTGATGCCCCCGCAGCTTCCGACTCTTCCGCAGATACCGCCGCTTCTGCCGGTACCTTCAAGTTCGGCGGAGTTGGCCCTCTGACCGGCGCCGCGGCCATCTACGGCCAGGCAGTCAAGAACGGCGGCCAGATCGCCGTTGACGAGATCAACGCAGCCGGCGGCATCAACGGCGCACTGATCGAGTATAAGTTTGAGGACGACGTCAACGACGGCGAGACCTCCGTCAACGCTTACAACAACCTCTACGACTGGGGTATGCAGGTTCTGGCCGGCCCTGTCACCACAGGTCCTTCCATCTCCGTTGCAGCCAAGGTCAACGAGGACCGCGTGTTCATGCTGACTCCCTCCGCTTCCTCCCCCGACGTAACCGCGGACAAGGATAACGTCTTCCAGATGTGCTTCACCGACCCCAACCAGGGCACCGGCTCCGCAACCTACATCGCATCTAACATGCCCGAAAGCAAGATCGCTATCATCTATCAGAACGACGACGCATACTCCCAGGGTATCCGCGACACCTTCGTGACCGAAGGCAGCGCAAAGGGTCTCGAGGTCGTTTACGAAGGCACCTTCACCAAGGACACCATGACCGACTTCTCCGTACAGCTCACCGGTGCACAGGCCGCCGGCGCTGACCTTGTATTCCTACCCATCTACTACCAGCCCGCTTCCGTCATCCTCACTCAGGCCAACGCAATGGGCTACGCTCCCACTTTCTTCGGTGTTGACGGCATGGACGGCATCCTCACCCTCGATAACTTCGACCTCAGCCTCGCAGAGGACGTCATGGTTCTGACTCCGTTCTCCGCAGACGCACAGGATGAGCGCACTCAGAACTTCGTCAGCGAGTATGTAGAGCGCTACGGCGAGACCCCCAACCAGTTCGCTGCCGACCAGTACGACGTGATCTATGCTCTCAAGCAGGCACTTGAAACTGCCGGCTGCACTCCTGACATGTCCGCAGAGGAGATCTGCGACGCACTCGTCGCCACCTTCCCGACCATGACCTTTGACGGTCTGACCGGCACCGGTATGACCTGGAACGTAAACGGCGAAGTCAGCAAGCTCCCCTCCGCTGTCGTCATCAAGAACGGCGTTTACGTCTCCGCAGGTGAATAAGCCGACACCTAAAACCGGCTGAAACGCATACAGAAACCGCTTGTCGGGAGCTCCGGCCCGGAGCTCCCGGCGAAATGCGGTATTTACACCGGGGCAGATGACTTCTGCGACGGTGTAAATACCGCAAAGCACATAAAGAGAGAGGATAAAGCAAATGGAATTCCTGTCATACCTTGTCAGCGGCATAAGCCTTGGCAGCGTGTACGCCATTATCGCGCTTGGCTACACGATGGTCTACGGCATCGCCAAAATGCTGAACTTTGCCCACGGCGATATTATTATGGTGGGCGGATACATCTCACTGATGGCCATCAATTCTCTTGGGCTGCCGTCATGGCTCGCCGTGATACTGGCCATGATCGTATGCACGGTGCTCGGCGTCCTTATCGAAGGACTGGCCTACAAGCCGCTGCGCTCGGCCCCGGCGCTGGCCGTACTTATCACGGCTATCGGCGTGAGCTATTTTCTCCAGAATGCCGCGCTTCTGATCTGGGGTGCAAGCCCGAAGGCGTATACCCCTGTTGTTGCCGGCGCTGTGAAGCTCTTTGACGGACAGCTCACCATCTCCTATGTGTCGCTGCTGACTGTCGTTGTGTGCCTCGTCATAATGGCGGCGCTGACGCTGTTCACCTCCAAGAGCCGTATGGGCAAGGCCATGCGCGCCTGCTCTGAGGATAAAGGTGCGGCGCAGCTGATGGGCATCAACGTCAACTTCACTATTTCGCTCACCTTTGCGATCGGCTCTGCGCTGGCGGCAGTCGCAGGCGTGCTTCTGTGCTCATCCTACACCTCGCTCATGCCGACAACAGGCTCCATGCCCGGCATCAAGGCCTTCACGGCCGCAGTGTTCGGCGGCATCGGCTCCATTCCCGGCGCATTCCTCGGCGGAATACTGCTGGGCATAATCGAATCCATGGCAAAGGCATATATCTCCACACAGCTTGCAAACTCCATCGTGTTTGCGGTCCTTATCGTGACTCTGCTGGTACGTCCGGCCGGTCTGCTGGGCAAGTATGTGCCGGAAAAGGTCTGAGGTGGCGGAAATGAAAAAGCTGAAGAAATCCACAAAAGTCGATTTTGCAACCTATCTCGGCGTTACGGCGGCCTTCGTCGTACTGACCGTGCTGAAAAACAACGGCATGCTGACGCGCTCTCTCGCAGGTCAGCTGGTCCCCATCTGCTGCTACATTGTGATGGCCGTGTCTCTTAACCTGACTGTCGGTATTCTCGGTGAGCTGAGCCTCGGTCACGCGGGCTTCATGAGCATCGGCGCTTTTTCCGGGATCATCACCGCGATGAGCCTGCAAAGCGCTGTCCCCTCCCCCGTTGTGCGTCTTGTTCTAGCGCTCGTTGTGGGCGCGGTATTTGCCGCCCTCGCCGGGCTTATCGTCGGCGTGCCCGTCCTTCGTCTGCGCGGCGACTATCTGGCTATCGTGACGCTCGCCGCGGGCGAGATCATCAAGGAGCTCGTAAACTGCCTCATTGTCGGGCGGGATGAGAACGGCCTGCATATCATCTTCAATGCGACCGGTGCAAAGAGCGTGACCGATCTGGGTCTTTCCGAGACGGGCAAGGTGATCATCAAGGGCGCGCAGGGTGCGACCGGCACGCAGACCATTTCCACTTTTACTGCCGGCTTCGTACTTATTATGATCACTCTCGTTATAGTGCTCAACCTCATCCACAGCCGTTCCGGCCGCGCGATCATGGCTCTGCGCGATAACCGTATCGCCGCGGAATCCGTCGGCATCAACATCACCAAGTACAAGCTCATGGCCTTCATCACCTCCGCCGCTCTCGCCGGCGCCGCCGGTGCTCTCTACGGCCTGAACTTCTCAAACCTCACTTCATCGAAATTCGACTTCAACACATCTATACTCGTGCTGGTATTTGTAGTTCTCGGCGGTCTGGGCAACATCTGGGGCTCGGTCATTTCCGCCGCCGTGCTGACTATCCTGCCGGAGGCTCTGCGCGGCTTTGACGATTACCGCATGCTCGTATATGCCGTGGTGCTTATCCTTGTAATGCTGGCCACGAACGATCCCCGCGTCAAGGCGCTTCTAAGCCGTATCATTCCGCGCAGGGAAAAGGAGGAAACGACAAATGGCTAAGGTATATTCAAAAAATGAAAGCCCGCTTGTCCCGCTGCCGACAAATTCGTTTATTCCCGAACGCGATCTGGACAAGAGCCCTGTGCTTGAAGCACGCCACATCGGGATCGACTTCGGCGGCCTGACCGCTGTTGACGACTTCGATCTTACTATCGGGCGCACAGAGATCGCCGGTCTTATCGGGCCTAACGGCGCAGGCAAGACTACGGTATTCAACCTGCTCACAAAGGTCTATCAGCCCACCCGCGGCTCCATTCTTGTCGACGGCATCGACACGCACGGCATGTCCACCGCGCAGGTAAACCGTCTCGGCGTCGCACGTACCTTCCAGAACATCCGTCTTTTCTCCAACCTCAGCGTTGAGGATAACGTCAAGCTCGGCTTGCACAACTCCATAAAGTATAACATGGCAAGCGGCATACTGCGGCTGCCCTCATACTGGAAGCAGGAGCGCATCGCGCACGAGCGCGCAATGGAGCTGCTGAGCATCTTCAATATGGAAGGCATGGCCGACTGGAAAGCAGGCTCGCTCCCATACGGTGCACAGAGAAGGCTTGAGATCGTCCGTGCGCTTGGCACGAATCCCAGTCTGCTGCTGCTCGACGAGCCCGCAGCGGGCATGAATCCCTCAGAGACTGCGGAGCTCATGGAGAACATCATCAAAATACGCGACATGTTCCAGATAGCTATCATGCTCATCGAGCACGATATGAATCTTGTCATGGGCATTTGCGAGGGCATCTGCGTGCTGAACTTCGGCAAAGTCATTGCCAAGGGCACGCCCGCAGACATCCAGTCCGATCCTGTCGTGATCGAAGCTTACCTGGGAAAGAAGAAGGAGGCTTAAACCATGCCGCAGATACTTAAAGTAGACAACCTGAACGTATATTACGGTGCTATCCACGCCATTAAGGGCATTTCATTCGAGGTCAACGAGGGCGAGGTAGTCACGCTTATCGGCGCAAACGGCGCCGGTAAATCCACCACGCTCCAGACTATTTCCGGTCTTCTTCACTCCCGTACCGGCAGCATTGAATTCTGCGGCGAAAACATCAGCCATCTCCCCTCCTACAAGATCGTTGAAAAGGGTCTCGCACAGGTTCCGGAGGGCCGCCGTATTTTCCTTCAGATGACCGTGCAGGAAAACCTCGAGATGGGCGCATACACGCAGAACAATTCCGGCGTAGACGCCGATCTTGACGCCGTGTATGAGCGTTTCCCCAGGCTCAGGGAACGCCGCAGGCAGATCGCCGGTACGCTGTCCGGCGGCGAGCAGCAGATGCTTGCTATCGGCCGTGCGCTGATGAGCCATCCGAAGCTTCTGATGCTTGACGAGCCGTCAATGGGTCTCGCGCCGATTCTTGTTGAGCAGATCTTCGATATTATCCGCGAACTGCACAAATCCGGCACCACTATCCTTCTTGTCGAGCAGAACGCACAGATGGCGCTGTCCGTGGCCGACCGGGCATACGTGCTCGAGACCGGCAAGATCACGCTCAGCGGCACAGGTGCAGAACTCGCTGCAAGCGATGCCGTCCGCAAGGCTTACCTCGGCGGCTGAACATATCCTCTCTTCATAACCGGAAACCGGGCTGCAAAAATGCAGCCCGGTTTCTGTTTTGTTTATTTCGTTTTATTCGTCTTTTGCCCAGCCGTAAGTGCATCTGACAGCTCTGTTCCAGCCGGCTACCTTCCTGTCGCGCTCGGCCGGCATGATCTTGGGGCCGAAAACCCTGTCTATGGCCCAGTTGTTGAGCACATCCTCCTTGCTCTTCCAGTAGCCTACCGCAAGACCGGCGAGGTACGCCGCGCCCATTGCGGTGGTCTCAACGCAGACAGGGCGGTTAACGGGTGCCTGTATGATGTCCGACTGCATCTGCATCAGCAGATTATTTGCGGATGCGCCGCCGTCGACCTTGAGCGCCGCCAGCTTGATGCCGGAATCGGCTTCCATTGCCTTGAGCACGTCGTATACCTGAAATGCAAGAGATTCGAGCGTTGCGCGGATGATGTGATACTTATTGACGCCGCGGGTCAGTCCGACGATAGCGCCGCGGGCATAGGGGTCCCAGCGCGGCGCGCCAAGGCCCGTAAATGCCGGGACAACATAGCAGCCGTTCGTGTCCTTGACTTTGTTTGCGAAATACTCGGAGTCTGCCGCCGAGTCGACCACCTTCAGCTGGTCGCGCAGCCACTGAACAGCAGATCCGGCGACGAAGATAGAACCCTCGAGTGCATACTCGACCTTCCCGTCTATTCCCCATGCGATTGTGGTAACAAGTCCGTTTTTGGAGAACACAGGCTTCTCGCCGGTATTCATGAGCATGAAGCAGCCGGTGCCGTATGTATTTTTCGCATCGCCTGGCGTGAAGCACGTCTGTCCAAAAAGTGCGGACTGCTGGTCTCCCGCCGCGCCTGAGATCGTGATCGCCCCGCCGAAAAGGTCGGCTGTCGTCTCGCCGTACACGCAGCTGGAGGGCTTGACTTCGGGCAGCATGCAGGCGGGTATGCCAAGCTCCGCAAGTATTTCCTCGTCCCACTTGAGGTCTATGATATTATACAGCATCGTGCGCGAAGCATTTGAATAGTCTGTGACATGGACCTTGCCGCCGGTCAGCTTCCAGATAAGCCAGGTCTCTACCGTGCCGAACAGCAGCTCGCCTCTCTCCGCCTTTTCACGCGCGCCGGGGACGTTCTCAAGTATCCAGCGGATCTTCGTTCCCGAGAAATACGGGTCGATCACGAGTCCCGTCTTGGCGCGGTATTTCTCCGTGAGCCCTTTGGCGATGAGCGAATCACAGTACTCCGCAGTGCGGCGGTCCTGCCAGACTATGGCGTGATATACGGGTTCTCCTGTCGCCTTGTCCCAGACAATGGTTGTTTCTCTCTGGTTTGTGATGCCTATGGCGGCAATGTCTTCCGCTGTGGCTCCAAGCTTTGAAAGCGCTTCGGAGGCGACGGAATACTGCGTGAGCCAAATCTCATTGGCGTCATGCTCTACCCAGCCGGGCTGGGGAAAATACTGCGTAAATTCCTGCTGCGCGACGCTGCATATCTCACCATGCTGATCAAAGAGTATGCAGCGGTTCGACGTCGTGCCTGCGTCAAGCGCCATGATATATTTTGCCATTGCTTTTCCTCCTATGTATCAGGTCTTTCCGTGCTTGATAGCGCCGCTGCGGTAAGCCTCGAGCAGCTTTTCAAGGTCCGCGATCTGCGCGGCGATCTCGCGCCCGTCATCCGTATCGGCGATCTTGACCCGGCTGGGGTAAGTCTTGACAGGTATCAGGCGCGACTGCATGTCAAGGTTATTATATATAGACTCTCTCAGCGACGTAAACGGCTCATGCTCCGAAAGATACAGCTGGTGAGAGTTTGAGATCAGCGTAAACCCGGCGATCCCGGTGACGGACTGGTAGGCTCTGGATAGTCCTCCGTCGATGATGATGAGCTTCCCGTCCACCTTTATCGGGCTCTCGCCCTTCTTTATCTTGACCGGGATATGTCCGTTCACAATAACGGCCTCGCTGTCATTTATTCCAAACTCTTGCAGTATCCTGTCGGCCATTTCCCTTGTATAGGCCAATTTGAAGTACGCATCGGAGATTTCCCTTTGCATCTGTTTATCTTCGAGGAAGTAGCGCTCGAAAGTCGCCATTTTATTTTTTCCGAACAGCGGCGACTTCGCGCCGCACCAGAGATACCACATGAAATCACAGCCGCGCCGCTTTTCATCTGACCCCTCTTCGCCGTAACGCCCCTGCCGTGCAAGGCGCTCGCAGCAGTCGAACAGCGACTTGCCCGAGCATATATCCCCATAGACATTCAGCGTCGTGAAGCTGCCGTCCGGCTCCATTGGGATACAGCCGTGGAACATCAGGCAGTTGTTGTAATACTTGTACATTGAGCCTTTCTTATACAAAAACTCAATATGCCGCTGAAGCTTCTCGCAGTTGATGAAAGAGCTGACAAGCCCCTCTATGACCTTTTCCTCCTCCGGGGTGAGCGCATATGGCGCCGCAGGATCGACAGTCGGGAAATTTCTGTCCCTGAGCGGATACTCCTGCCCGTCCATCTTCAGCACGCCGCGCTCAAGATCCAGCCTTTCCAGCAGCAGGCGGTCATTCATATCATACTCAGGATGCGCAAGAATATTCTGTCCCTCGAGCTTGAACTGAATGATGCTGATCGCCTTGTGCATCTTTGCGATGACCGCATCGCTGTAATCCTCATAAGTCTCCGGATTTGAACGCTTCGGCGCGAAGCACTCACAGGGATCGTTCTCATAAACATGCATGGCAAACATCGCCAGCGGCCTGATGTTTATCCCGTATCCGTCCTCAAGGAAGTCGTAATTATTATAGCGCAGACAGATACGTACGGCGTTTGCAATGCAGCTTCGGTTGCCGGCCGCCGCCCCCATCCACAGAATATCATGGTTGCCCCATTGGATGTCGACATAGCGCTGCTTCTCCAGCTCGTCAATTACAAGATGCGGGCTGTCGCCGCGGTCGAAAATGTCGCCGACGATATGCAGCTTGTCAATTACCGAGTTCTGCACCAGATTGCACATGGCGATGATAAACTTATCCGCCCTGCCGATAGCTATAATGGAATCTATGATCTGGCTGTAGTATTTCTCTTTGTTGAAGTCCTTGCTGCCGGTGGTCATAAGCTCTGTTATGACATACTCAAAGTCCTTCGGCAGCATCTTTCTGACCTTCGACTGGGTGTATTTCGACGTTGTTATCTTGCAGACGGATACCAGCTGGCGGAGTGTGATAGTATACCACTCGCGCGTCGCCTTTCCGGCCTCCTTCATCTCCCGCAGCTTGAGCTCCGGATAATAAATAAGAGTTGCAAGATTATCTCTGTCGTATGATGACACGAATTCTCCGAGCGCCTGATCGATCTTACGGCGCACCGAACCCGAAGCATTATGCAGAATATGCCTGAAGCCCTCATACTCTCCGTGTATGTCGCTTATGAAATGCTCCGTTCCCTTTGGCAGATTCAGTATTGCTCTGAGGTTGATGATCTCCGTGCTGACTGCCTGAATAGTCGGATATATCTTGGCAAGCAGCTTTAGATATTTCAGCTCTTCCCTGTTCAACTCCATGTCTTTCATGTCAGCCTCCTTTGCATATGTTTTCTCGGTTTTTGGTGCTTTAAGTATACAGTCATTCCTTCAAAAACTCAACCTTTGTTTTGTATGCGTCAATCAGCCGGCTGAAAAAATGCATATTCTCCGATCATCCGGCGCTTCCTTCAAAAACACAGCCGCGGCCATATGGCCGCGGCTGTGCCGGTATGCGATTATAAGGTTTTTCAGATGCTCCTGAGGATATTATGCAGCTCATGTACATCCGGGAGTATGTAGTCGGGCTGACGCTCCGCCGCATCGGCCATCTCCTTCGTCGTCTCTCCGGAAAGAACAAGTACGGAAACGGAGCCTGCATTCTGTGCCACGGCAATATCGGTATAAAGTCTGTCGCCGACGGCGCAGATCTTCTCGTTGGGAATACCGGTCATCGTAGAAATGACGTCGATCATATTGCGGTTGGGCTTGCCGATGTAGTTTGGCTTTACGCCGCTGGACGCCGTGAGCAGCGCGCAGATACTGCCGCAGTCAGGCAGGACCTCGTCATGCGGCATCGGGCAGACCCAGTCAGGATTTGCCGCGATGAACTCTGCGCCGCGGCGCAGGAAGTGGCATGCCTTGTCAAGCTTCTCATAGACGAGCTCAGTATCAAAGCCCTGCACCACCACGTCAACGCTGTCCGCGTTCGTATGGCCATTTTCGTCGTTCACGAGGTCGATACCGTAGCTGACCAGCTCGCGGTAGAAAGCTTTCGTACCGGCGAGATAGACTTTTGCGCCTGGATGGCGCTGGTTGAGGTACATGCCGGTGGCCATGCCGGAGGTGAAGACATTCTCAGCCTCGCAGGGGAATCCCAGACGGCGGAGCCTAGTGATATAGTCGGCACCGGCGCGGGAAGAATTATTTGTGAGATAGATATATTTCTTTCCGAGTGCAGGCAGATCCTCCATCAGCTCTATCGCGCCTTCATAGACATTGTCGCCGAGGTAGAGGGTCCCATCCATGTCGAAAAGGAAGAGCTCGGTATTTTTGAGTTTATCAAAATTCATATACAGACTCCTGTTTTTTATTCTGGGAAAAGGCTCGTCCGGGCTTACTTGATAAGTCTGGTCATCCTTGCGAAGGTTAGGCGGTTGCGGATAGCAGAGGAAATGTCGAGGAAGTCGCCTCTGACGCTTTCGTCTATATCGAGCTCCTTGAGAGAATGCTTTGCACCGATCTTGGTGTACAGCTCGATGAGCTCGTCAGCCGACGGGATGGTATTGATGATCTCGCGGATCTCCTGCCAATGAGTCTTGATGTTCTCGGGATCAAAGGTCTTGAGGACGTCGTTCTCATTCTCCTTGAATATGCCGTCGGCCAGAGCGCCGAACTCATCGCGCACCCATGCCTCATCCAGCGGCTCAAAGGGCTTGACCTCAATGGTCTCGCGCTTTGCATACTCGTGATACGCCCTTGCGCACATAATCGTGCCGACGCCGACGCACTCGCCGTGCATGCCGTGGGCATGCTCAAATCCCTTGGGCTTCATCTCGACAAGATGTGCAACCAGGTGCTCTGCACCGGATGCGGCGCGGCTGTTGGAGAGTATCTGCATGGTCAGACCGGAGAGCATCTGCGTATAAGCCATTGCCTCGTAGTCGGGCGCTTTACCGTCTGCAAGATCATGCGCGCAGCGGACCATGATGTCGAGCGCTTCCTGCGCCATGCCGCAGACCTTGTCGCAAAAATACTCGCCGGAAACAAGATGCGCGATCTTCCAGTCGGCAATGGAGACGTACTTTGCCATAATGTCCTGAACACCGGCAATGGTGAGGAACATCGGCGCGCCGGAAACGATGTCCATATCGCAGATAACGGCGTCGGCCGCCTGCATGGGGATGGACTTCTTCTGGCCGTCAATGATGATGGAGCAGATATCCGCGGTGAAGCCGTCGGAAGAAACGATAGTGGGAACGGCGACGAATGGGATGCCGAGCTTGTACGCGCTGTAGCGTGCAAAGTCCATGAGCGTGCCGCCGCCGACGGTGACGATATAGTCGGGCTTGCGCTCGAGCAGCTTCATCATGTCCTCGATCATGCCCTTCTCGCTGTGCAGACCCTCAGCCTTCAGAATGATCTCCTGATCGGCACGGACATGGGTCATGGTGGGAAGATTATAGGTATTGGTATCGTAAATTACAGTGCGGAAGCCGGTGAGGCCGCAGTCGTCCATATATTTGTCGAAATTTTTGAGCGCTCCGTACTCGCATACTACAAGCTTCGTGCGCAGCTCATGATCGTGCCCGCATTCGCAGACACCAGTGTACTTGGTGCAATCAAGAATCATTTTCTTTTTCCTCCAATATATTTTTGCCGCCAGAGACGGTAACATACTGCCGTTAAACAGACGTACAGATATTATCTCGCAAAATACAGATCAAGTCAAGATTTTGTGTTTTTCTCCTGAGCTTCTGTATACTACCACATTTTTCTTCACTTGTCTACGTGTCAGAGGGAGCGGAAAGAGATAAAAAGCATATATCTCCCCAGCGGAGAACGGAGGCGTTTTCGTCACGAGGCCTGCTCAAACTGGCTGTTGTAAAGCTCCGCGTAGAACCCGCCGCGCTGCATGAGTTCGTCGTGCGTTCCGCTTTCGATCACGTCTCCGTCGCGCATGACGAGGATCAGGTCTGCATTCTTTATCGTGGAAAGACGGTGCGCGATAACAAAGCTCGTGCGGCCTTTTGTCAGCTCGTCCATGGCGCGCTGTATAAGAAGCTCCGTGCGTGTATCAACTGAAGACGTCGCTTCGTCGAGTATCAGCATGGGCGCATTCTGAAGCATTGCCCGGGCAATGGTAAGAAGCTGCTTTTGTCCGGCGGAGATGCTCGCGCTCTCCGACAGCACCGTGTCAAAGCCCTGCGGGAGCAAGTGGATGAACTTGTCAAGTCCGCAGGCGCGGCACACCGATTCAAGCTGTTCGTCCGTGATGCCGTCCATGTTGTACACAAGATTCTCCCGGACCGTGCCTTCAAAAAGCCACGTATCCTGAAGCACCATGCCGAACAGCCTGTGGACGTTCTCTCTGCTCATTTCCGAAATGGGAACACCGTCAATTTTTATATTGCCGCTGTTGAGCTCGTAAAATCTCATAAGGAGATTGACCATAGTTGTCTTTCCCGCTCCGGTGGGCCCTACGATAGCTACCTTCTGCCCCGGATGCACCTGCGCGGAGAAGTCCTTTATGATTATCTTGTCAGGGTCTCCGGGATAGCTGAAGCGAACATGCTCAAAGCTGACAGCGCCGCGCACATCCGTGAGCTGTTCCGTCTTGCCGCTTTCATCGGGCAGATCCTCTCTCTCGAGGAAGTCGAAGATGCGGTGAGCCGAAGCCGAAGCCGTCTGCATATTCGTCATGCCCTGCGCGATCTGCGTCAGCGGCGATGTGAACAGGCGCACATAGAGGATAAACGAGACTATCACGCCGAACTCTATTTTCCCGCTGATAGCCAGCATTGAGCCGAAAATGCAGACCGCAACATAGGCAACGTTGCCGACAATATTCATTATCGGCTGCATAACGCCGGAGAGAAACTGCGACTTCCAGTTTGCATCGTAAACCGCAGCGTTCAGCCGGTCAAACTCAACGCCGGTACTGCGTACAGCGCGGCTTATGCGCACGACCTCATGCCCGGAATACATCTCCTCCACATATCCGTTCAGCTCTCCGAGGCTTTTCTGCCTTGCGGAAAAGAAGCGCTGGGACCGGGACATGATTATTACCATCAAAAACATTCCAACAAGCGTAACGGCTATTGAAACAAGGGCGAGCCGCCACTCCGTGACGAACATCATTATAAGGCAGCCTATGAACTGAGTCGCTGCGCTGATGATAGTCGGCAGGCTGTTGGTGAGACCCTGCTGGAGCGTAGAAACGTCGTTTGTTATCCGGCTGAGAATATCGCCCTGCGAGGTCGTATTGAAATACTTCTGCGGAACACTGTTTATCTTGGCTGACAGCTCGCCGCGCATGCGGTAAGACATTTTAAGCGTGACTACCGCCATGACATAGTGCTGCACAAAGCTGAACACCGCGCTGAGCGCATAGAGCAGCACAAGGAAAATGCCAGTCCGCGCAATAGCATTAAGGTCGATCTCCCCCGCCAGTCCGTCGGACATCAGCGTTGCGATCCGTCCGATCTTATCGGGGCCGATTATCGTCATGACCGCGCTCAGCGCCGCGAGTACCAGCGCGGCAATGATAATGCCCATGCTGGAGCTCATATATTCCGTTATTCTGGGAACGGCGGAACGGATGCCGTTCAGGTTATTTTTCTTCTTCATTTTTTTCTCCACTATGCCAGCTCCGAAGCGCTGAGCTGCGAAGCCGCGATCTCTCTGTAGACCGGGCAGGACTGCATGAGCTCCTCATGCTTACCCATACCGGCGATCTCTCCGCGGTCAAGCACAATGATCCTGTCTGCGTGACGGATGGTGCTGATACGCTGGGCGACAATGATCTTTGTCGTGTCCCTGAGCTGCCGGTTCAGTCCCTCGCGCAGCTTTGCGTCCGTCTTGTAGTCCAACGCAGAGAAGGAATCGTCGAATATCAGGACCTCCGGCTTCCGAGCCAGCGCGCGGGCTATCGAAAGGCGCTGCTTCTGTCCGCCGGACACGTTTCGCCCAAGCTGTGCAATGCTGTGCTCCGCGCCGTCCGGAAGCTTGTCGACAAACTCCTTTGCCTGAGAAAGCTCAAGCGCGCTGTCAAGGCCGGCGTCGGAGTCCGCTGCGGCGCTTTCTCCGAAAAACACATTGTCACGTATCGTTCCGGAAAACAGGACCGCTTTCTGGGTGACATAGCCAAGCTTATCGTACAAAGCGTCAAAAGCGTAATCTCTGACATTCACGCCGTCGACCAGCACCTCGCCCTCAGTCGCGTCATAAAAGCGTGGGATAAGGCTGATAAGCGTTGTCTTGCCGCTGCCGGTAGCGCCTATTATAGCCAGCGTCTCGCCGCGCTCTACCTTGAAGCTGATATTTTCAAGCTCATAGTCGGACGCATTGGGATAGCGGAAGGACACGTTCCTGAACTCGACCGTACCGGTGGTTTTCGCTTCGCGGACGCTGCCCTCACGTATGGACGCCCTGCGGTCCAGAACCTCATTGATACGCTCGGCAGAGACCTGCGCCTGCGGCAGCAGCATGAATATCATGGCCAGCATCATAAACGACATGACGACATAGGTCGCATATGTGCTGAATACAAGAACGTTGCTGAACATTGTGAGCCGCGCGGCCGTATCGGCGGCGGCAATATTGTTTACCAGCGCGGCGCCGACCCAGTATATTGCCAGCGCAAGCCCGTTCATTCCAAGCGTCATCGACGGCTGCACAAGCGCAAACAGCTTCTGGTTTTTCATTTGAAGCTCCATCATGTCTTTACTGGGTCCGTCAAACTTTTCATTCTGGAACTGCTCGGCGTTGAAAGCATGCACGACATTGATGCCGGTAAGATTTTCACGCGCAGCGCGGTTGATCCTGTCCGTCATCTTCTGCACAAGGCGGAAGCGCGGGATGCACGTGCCCATTATAAGCATCACCGTCACAAAAAGCACAACGACGAATGCTGCCGTTACCGCAGACAGCTCCCAGCTCTTTCCGAGTATTTTGATGATCGCCCAGACGGCCATGATCGGTGCTTTTATCATCATCTGCAGCCCCATTGCAATTATCATCTGTATCTGCGTAATATCATTGGTCGTTCTTGTGATAAGGCTAGGGACAGAAAAATCCTTCATTTCCTCGCTGCCAATGTCCATGACGTGATGGAAAAGCTTTTCACGAACGGAAAAGCTGAAGCCCGAGGCCGTCTTTGCGGAGAGAAAGCCGCAGACAATGGCAAGCACCGCGCTAACAGCCGTGCAGCCAAGCATTTTCAGGCCGACACCGGCAATGTCCGCAGTAGTTCCAGATGTTTTTATAAGCACCGTCAGCTCTGTCATATAATCCGGCAGGCGCAGGTCAAAATATATCTGACCCACGACAAACATCAGGCAGAGAAGCGCCATGTATTTTTCTTTCCGGCGCATATTTTTCAGAAGTTTTATCATGTGTTACCCCCTGTCATCCGCTGATAACCCATTTCTGCGGATGTTATCAATGTTTTCGCTCAGCACCGAAAGGCAGCCGCGGAACGCTTCAACATCGGCCTCATCAAGGCCGTCCAGCAGCCGGTGCGCAAAGGCCCTTTGAAGCTCATGTCCCGCCTCAACGATCTCCGCCGACTTTTCGGTGCACACGAGCTGTGTTTTCCTCCTGTCGCCGGGTACGCTCTGCCGCGTGAGCAGGCCGTCATTGACGAGCCTGTCGATATGGACAGATACTATTCCCGGTTTGAGGCCGCGGTACTGACAAATATCCTTCGCCGTACCGTTTTCCGGGTTATTGGCCACAAACATGAGAATGTCCACCGCCATCGGCGGAAGCCCCGTCTGCCTGCATACCGGCTGGAGCACCGCGTGATAGGCTTCTATAAACCTATTTGCGCTGCTGAACATTTTCGACGCTGTAAAATTCCACTCGTTCATATTTCCCTCCGGGCTTCATTTTATTCTAATATTAGATTATCTATAATTATAGATATGTCATTTTGAAAATCAATGAATCTCGTGTAAACTTTGTGTGTACAAATATCGGCGTCAATGTACGATCCGGTACTGAAAAAATCAGGCAGCGCCGCAGCACTGCCTGATTTTTTAATTATGTAAACCGAATTACGTTTACTTCTTTGAAACTATATTGTCCTTGTCCTTATATATGCTGTGCGGCGGTATCACACCGCGCACGCAGGAGGTGGGATATATATTGGACTCGCGGCCGATAACGGTGCCCGGATTAAGCACGCTGTTGCAGCCGACCTCAACATTGTCGCCGAGCATTGCGCCGACCTTCTTGCGCCCGGTCTCGACGGGATTGTCCGGTTCTTTTATAACGACCAGTGTTTTGTCTGACTTAACATTGCTCGTGACCGAGCCTGCGCCCATATGTGCCTTGTAGCCAAGGACGGAATCACCGACATAGTTATAATGCGGCACCTGCACCTTATCAAAGAGAACTACGTTTTTCAGCTCCGTGGAGTTGCCGACGACCGCGCCCTTGCCGACTATTGCGCTGCCGCGGATGAACGCGCAGTGGCGCACCTCGGCCTCATGGTCAATAATGCAGGGCGCACCGATATATGCGGACTGAAAGACCTTCGCGTCCTTCGCTATCCATACTCCCTCCGAAGGGTGGTCATACTCATCCGGACTGAGCGTCTCACCCAGCTTGAGGATGAAAGGCTTTATCTCGTCGAGCACCTCCCAGGGATAGGTCTTGCCGTCAAAAAGCTCCGCCGCAATGGTCTTATCCAGATCATAGAGTTCCTGTATCGTGGTCATATGCTGCACCTCATTTAACCTTTATCAGCTTGCCTGCCGACTGCATGGCGGCGATTATCTCATCTACCTTCTGCTCGCAGAGCTCGTGCGTACCGGCCTCGACCATCACGCGCAGCAGCGGCTCTGTCCCGCTCTTGCGCAGGACAACGCGGCCCTCGCTCCCGAGATCAGCCTCGACCTTTGCAACAGCGGCCTTGACCTCAGCGCAGGCAAGCGTCTCATCCTTGTCGGTAACAACGACATTTTTGAGCTTCTGCGGGTACATCGTCATACCTGATGCCAGAACGGAAAGCGGCTGCTTTGTCTCGGTAATGGCCTCCATGACCTTTATGGCAGTCAGAATACCGTCTCCGGTGTTGGCCAGACGGCCGAATATGATGTGACCGGACTGCTCGCCGCCGATAAGATGGCCGTTCCTGCGCATATTTTCAGCGACGTACTTATCGCCGACTGCGGTCTTTTCATAGCCTATGCCGATAGCGTCCAGCGCCTTGTAGAGTCCCATGTTGGACATAATGGTCGTGACGACCTTGGAATCGCCGAAAGTGCCGTGATCCTTCATGTACTTTGCGCATACGTAGAGGATATGGTCGCCGTTGACGATATTGCCCTTTTCATCCACCGCAAGGCAGCGGTCAGCGTCGCCGTCAAACGCGAAGCCGGCGTCGAGCCGGTTCTGCAGCACAAAGTCACGCAGGCGGTCGATATGTGTAGAGCCGCAGTCCACGTTGATATTAAGTCCGTCGGGATGGTTATTGATAACATAGGTGTCCGCGCCGAGAGCATCGAACACGCTCTTTGCCATCTGCCACGTGCTGCCGTTTGCGCAGTCGAGGCCTATGCGGTAATCCTTGTAGGATCTTGTCGCAAGAGAAATGAGATAGCCGATATATCTGTTGCGGCCGGCTGCATAGTCGATAGTGCGGCCGATCTTCTCGCGCTCTGCATAGGGCAATGCGTCGCCGCCGTCTATGTAGCTCTCTATCGCGTCAAGAAGCTCCTCGTCCATCTTCTCGCCCTTGGAGTTGATGAGCTTTATGCCGTTGTCGTAAAAGGGATTATGACTTGCAGAGATCATTATGCCGCAGTCGAAATCGTCGGCGCGCGCGACATAGGAGACGCTGGGCGTGCTTGTGACGTGCAGCAGATATGCATCCGCCCCGGATGATGTCAGGCCGGCGCAGAGGGCCGACTCGAACATATAGCTTGAACGGCGGGTATCCTTGCCGATGACGACCTTGGCCTTATGGTCGCGTCCGTAATACCAGCCGAGATAGCGGCCAATCTTGAAAGCGTGCTCCACGTTCAGGCTTTTGTTCGCCTCGCCGCGAAATCCGTCAGTTCCGAAATATTTTCCCATTGGTTTTCTCCTTTTTGATTTTAAGATCAGAGCTTTGATGAAGCCTCAGCGTCCGCATAGACAGTGACGTTCATCGGTATTTGCAAAAATGCAGCAGGGATAACGCTGTCATCCCGCGCATATAGCATTTCAAATACAGCGGCTGCCTTGTCAGCCCCGAAGGCTAGGACGATTATGTCCCTGGCGTCGGTAATGGTCTTTATGCCCATTGTCACGGCTTTTTCCGGCACCTTCTCCTCGCCGCCGAATACCCCGGCGAGCTGGCGGCGCGTCGCGGGTGCGAGGATCTGGATGCGGGTGTGCGAGCTGAACGGAGTTGCAGGCTCATTATAGCCGAAATGGCCGTTGTGACCTATGCCGAGCACAGCAAGGTCAATGCCTCCGGCAGCCGCTATCTCATCGTCATACCGCTCACAGCAATCCGGACCTGGAAAACGGCAGTTCCGGGGCATAACGTCGATATTTCCCAGCAGCTCCGCTTCCAGCTGCGCGCGGCAGGTCAGCGCTTCCGGCGCGCCGATAAACTCCGTCACGGCAAAGATATGTGCATCCTTAAAGCTTATCGCGCCGCTTTTGCACATATCCGACAGCACTGCAAAAAGCCCTTTCATGCTGCGTCCCGCGGCAAAGGCGATGACGGCATCGGGCTTTTGTTCAAGCAGCGCCTTTATTTTCTGCGCGGCCTGCATGTTTATATTGTTGTAATCGGAAATAATTGTTTTCATAAATATGCCTCCGAAAATACAAACTAAACTGGGGTGTTGAGTAATGGCAATAATTATAATAAGAACGCTTATAATATACACCGCGCTTCTGGCGGCAATGCGTCTGCTGGGCAAGCGTCAGCTCGGCGAGATGGAACTGTCCGAATTCATTGTCGCCGCGCTCATCGCAGATCTCGCGGCGCATCCGCTGCAGGATCTGGGCATACCGATGATAAACGGTCTCGTACCCATACTGACGCTCTTCTGCTGCGAGGTGCTCATCTCGCGCGTCGCGCTCAAAAACAACCGGCTGCGCACCGTATTGTACGGAAAACCCAGCATGATCATAGAAAAAGGCGTGATCCGGCAGGATGAAATGACCAAAAACAGCTTCACCACGGACGAGCTGATGCAGGAGCTCAGAAATCAGGGCTGCATCGACATAAGCAAGATAGAATACGGCATACTTGAGACCGACGGGCGGCTCAACGTGATCCTCTACCCTCTCGAACAGCCGGCAACAGCCGGTCAGATGAACGCCGCTGTAAACGACGGCGGGTATCCTGCGATCGTGATCAGCGACGGGCGCGTGATAGATGAAAACCTCACACGCATGAAGCTTGACAGGCGCTGGCTCGAAAACGAACTGAAAAAGCGGAAGATCGGCGATGCGTCCGGGGTTTTTCTGATGACCGTAAACGAGAAAAAACAGATATATCTTGCAGGCATGGAGGCAAAGAAATGACAAAGCGCGAATACATTGCCATCGCGGTGCTGATATTGCTGGTCGCGCTGTCGGTATGGAACCTGAAGAGCATTGACGCGCTTACAGGCGACATCGGCATCGCGCTTTCAAAATCACAGAGTGCCGCGGAAAAGCTCGACTTCAAGGCCGCAAGAGGCTACCTTAACGAGGGCCTCGACCGGTGGCTGTCCGCCGACAGCTATACTCATATTTTTCTCCGCCATCCGGAGATCAACTCCACCGCTGATGCATTTTATGAGCTTCAGCAGGTATTGATGCAGGAGGACGTGACCGCCTGCGCCGCCGCCTTCGACAAGCTCAGGTATCATCTGAACAGCATAGACGGCATGGAACACCTGTCATTTGGCAGTATCCTTTGAATCGCTCTCGGTGAGAAGCTTGGAAAGCTCCTCCATAAACGTGTTGATGTCCTTGAAGCTCCGGTAGACGGACGCAAAGCGCACATAGGCGACCTCGTCCACATCCTTCAGGCGCGACATGACCATCTCGCCGATGTCCACCGTCTTTATCTCCCGCTCAAGGCTGCTCTGGAGCTCCTGCTCGATATCGTCGGCAATCTCCTCAAGCTTTGCCAGCGGGACCGGGCGCTTCTCACTTGCGCGCACCATGCCGTTTATGAGCTTCACCTTGTCGAACGACTGGCGGCTGCCGTCACGCTTGACGACGACGAGGGGCATGCGCTCTATTATCTCATATGTAGTGAAGCGCTTCGAGCAGGCAAGGCACTCGCGGCGGCGGCGTATGGTAGCGCCTTCCTCCGCAGGTCTGGAATCAATTACCTTGCTCTCGGTATATCCGCAAAAAGGACATTTCATTTTATCTTTCTCCCGCACCTGTTATATGGTTCTTTTTTCAAAACATTGAGATTATACCACAATGCACTTTACATTGCTATAAATTTTTTCAAAAAATATTTATATTATCCGAAAGATTTTACTTATTTTGTGTCCTCCATGTTAACAAGCATTGCATATTCCGCGGCAGATATGCTAGAATACGCTGAATGAATAATGAAGGGACGCGAATAAATGGAAAAACGCTTGAAAATACTCGTGGCAAACGACGACGGCATACAGTCTGAAGGAATAATGCGCCTTGCGCGTATGGCATCGCAGCTCGGCGACGTCTGGATCGCAGCTCCGTCCTCCCAGTGCAGCGGCATGTCGCAGAAGCTCACGATAGCAGATGATATAATAGTAAAAGAGGTGGCCTTCCCCGTGCCGGTAAAGGCTGCATACAGCATCGGCGGCACCCCCGCCGACTGTGTTAAGATTGCCGTCAGTCACCTGCTGCCCGTCCGTCCGGACTACGTTTTCTCCGGCATAAACTATGGGTACAACGCCGGATTTGACATAGCCTATTCCGGGACGCTGGGCGCATCGCTGGAGGCCGTGATGAACGGTATCCCCGCCATCGCCTTTTCATCCCAGCACGACGGTACATATGACGTTGCCGAGGAATACATGCTCCCTCTCGCCAAGGAGCTTATCGGGCTCGGTCAGGCTCCCGGCGAGATCTGGAACATAAACTTCCCCGGCTGCCCTCTCGGCGAGCTCAAGGGCATACTCCGCGGCCGCACTATAGCGGATATTGATCTTTACGACAATGAATACACAGAGCACCGCATGCCTGACGGCTCCGTGCGGCTCTCCATAAAAAGCCGCCCCACTACAGCCGAAGCCGCGCCCGAGGGCAGCGATGTGCGCGCTGTACTCAGCGGATATATATCAGTCGGCAAGGTGAAATGCGCAGTTTTATGACATAATTTCGCATTATGTAAACTTTTTACTCAGTTTTTACAAATAAAAATGCGCAGGTACTTGTATTAAAGGCAGAAATGTGTTATATATATCCTGCATGGCAGTTTTCTGACAAAAGATGTCGGTCTCTGCCGGCTGTACAAATGATATTCACCGGCTCAACGCCGTGGATATAAATATTTTATGGAGGAAAATCCAGAATGAAAAAGGTAATAGCACTTCTCCTTGCACTCGTCATGGTTTTTGCTCTTTGCGCATGCGGTCAGTCCGCCGCTCCCGCAGCGACCGAGGCTCCTGCCGAGGCACCCGCTGAGGCCGAGACCCCGGCAGCCGCAGAGAACCAGCACTTCGACAAGCTGACTCTTGAGTTTGTCCCCTCCAAGGATGCTGACGTTATCATCACCGGCACCAAGAATCTGCCCGATCTCGTTAAGGCAGAGATGAGCAAGCTCGGTTACGACATCGACGAAGTCGACATCACTGTCGGCACCAGCTACGATGCGACCGGCGAGGCTATGGCCGCAGGCTCTATCGACCTCGGCTGGCTGCCCGGCGGCACCTACGCTCTCTACTCCGACGACGTTGACGTCATCCTCACCGCGACCCGCAACGGCCTGTCCAACGACAGCACCGATCCTACCACTTGGAACGGCGAGGCCAACGCCACCCAGAAGAACGGTCCTCAGGTCACCTACTATCGCTCTCTGATCTACGCAACTCCGTCCGAGTACGGCAAGGAGCTTGCTGCAAAGGTCAACGCCGGTGAGAAGCTCACCTGGGAAGACCTCGACAAGGCAAAGTGGGCAGTTCAGAAGACCTCCTCTTCTGCCGGCTACATCTACCCCTCCATGTGGCTCATGGAAAACTATGACGGCAAGAAGATCTCCGATCTGAGCAACGTCATTCCTCTTGATTCCGGCTACGGCACCGCATTCTCCTACGCCGCTGCAGAGCAGGTCGACATCATCGTCTGCTACGCTGACGGCCGCAACGACTACGAAGCCAGCTGGATGCTCCCCACCGATCAGCAGGATGAGACCGGCAAGCAGGGCATGGGCCGCAGCGACTCCATCTGGAACGAGCTCAACGTTATCGGCGTGACCGAGGGTATCTACAACGACACCGTCGCTATCTCCAAGGAGAGCCCGTACTACACTCCGGAGCTTGTTGCCGCTCTTCAGGACTGCTTCATCAACATCATCAACACCCCCGAGGGTCAGGAGATATTCTCCGTTTACAGCCACACCGGCTATGCCAAGGCTGTTGACTCCGACTACGACGGCGCCCGTGCCGCTCTGAATCTGGTCTCCGGCTAATATCTCCCGCGTTTGCCTGCATCTTTGGGTCTGCCGCAAAAGCGGCAGACCTTTTTTTGCGGAAATAACCCCCTGGGGGGCTTGCGGGTACGGGCGGCGTCTGATAGGATAGGCCCGTAACAAAAAGACCGAAAGGAATCACAAACATGAGAAAAAACCGATTCATCCCTATGCTGCTGGCCCTGGCGCTGTGCGTGAGTCTGCTCCCCTGCGCGGGGGCGGAGAAGCCCGGCACCGTTGTCTACGGCTCCGGCGACTATACCCGCATCAACCCCGCCATGGACGAGCACGGCGAGATCAATGTGCTGCTCTTTGACGGCCTGACCGACCACGACGGCGAGAATAACATCGTTCCCCGGCTGGCCAAATCCTGGGAATATGACGCGGAAAGCATGACCTATACCTTCCATCTGGAGCAGGGCGTCAAGTGGCACGACGGTGAGGAATTCACCGCCGAGGATGTAAAATTCACCATTGAGGCCATCATGGACCCGGACAACGGCTCCGAAAACGCCCCCAACTACGAGGATGTGGAGCAGATCACGGTGGTGGATCCCTACACCGTTTCCTTCCGTCTGTCCGCTCCCAACTATGCTTTCCTGGAATACATGACCATGGCCATCCTCCCCAAGCACCTTCTGGAGGGAGAGGACATGCAGCAGTCCGATTTCTTCCGCGCCCCGGTGGGCACCGGCCCCTATAAGCTGGCCCAGTGGGACGAGGGGCAGGCCATCATCCTGGAAAAGAACGAGGACTATTTCGCCGGGGCGGCGAAGATCGACCGCATCATCTTCAAGGTCGTCGCCGACGACAATGTGAAGGCTTTGCAGCTGCGCTCCGGGGAGCTGAACCTGTCCCAGGTGACC
>OIYO01000148.1_pt1 | contig 69835 bp, 65 predicted proteins | sample 1588191 | NCBI WGS metagenome assembly OIYO01 (sample SAMN03283275) | human gut metagenome | biome: human-associated habitat; material: feces | host: Homo sapiens | place: Peru | collected 2012 | reverse complement strand
TTATGACAGTATCTGAAAAACGATTCGGTTGTGGATAAAACTGCGGAAACTCAAGAAAAATCATACACTTGACAGCGAATGATGTGAGTGTTATATTTAACTTAAGTTAACCGATTAAGCAAACCTCTGTCCCAGGAAAATGAAAAGGGGGTGCTGCTTTTTTTTACTCATGTGGTTAACCGTTTAAGTATATTTGCGAAGAAAGCAACAATGAACACAAAAAATGTTTAAGAAAGGAATTGGAGAAGGATGAAAAGAGAAGTATTAAAGAGGTATGCGACAAAGGTGTTAGTTGCAGTAATGGGGATTTCGGTTTTAACTGGATGTCAGTCAAAGGATGCAGGGACAAGTGCAAATCCAACAGAGCAGTCGACAGATGCCACAGATGAAAAGACACAGACGTCGCATGTTGTGACATTTTATGATGCGGATGGAAAGACTACATTAGAGACAAAGGATGTAAAGGATGGGGAATGTGTAGAAGAATATGTTCCAGAGAAAGAAGGATATACATTTGCGGGGTGGTTTGCCACACCTCAGATGAGTCACAAGTTTGATTTTTCGACTGCTATTACACAGGATACAGATATTTTTGCAGGGTTTGTTTCCTATCAGGAAGACACAAGAACTTTTGCGATTGTGGGAAGTGGAACCAGTCCAGTACTTATGGAGTCAAACTGGGGAGCTGTCATAGGCGACGCCCAGACAATGGTAAAAGAGGATAACCCAGATGCAAATGTCTATACTATCACATTAGACTTAGAGTCGGGTGATGAGTTTCAGTTTGCTATAAATTCGTCGTGGAATGATCAAAGAGGCAGCGGATATTTAAGTGCTTTTTCAAAAGATGGTGAGGAGTATTTCAAGAATTCAGGAAGTCTTGGAGATGCAAGCACAAAGAGAGCTAATATTGAATGTCTTATTTCAGGAAATTATACTTTTACATTGACCACATATCCTGGCGAAGATACATATGAGGAGGATGCTGCTGATTACAGCGAGGATAATAAGGAAGCGTTTAACATCAACGCATATGACACAATTGACTGGACTTACAATGGAGAAAGTGAGTCAGGCGGAGAAAAAAAGCAGACGAATTATTATATAAAGGGTGCAAAGATAACTAACTGGGAAGATGTGTATACTGATGAGACAAAATTTGTTGAAAAGGATGGTATTTACAGTCTGACTGTTGAGCTTGAAGAGGGCGACGAGTTTATGTTTACATCGATGGTTTCTGTAGGTGACAGGGAAAGTGTAGGGACTGAGTACATCAGGTACACAAATATCGCAGAGAATGATTCCGATAGTCTGGCTTGCGTAACAGGAACAGACAGTGCTAATCTTGTAGCATCAAAGGCTGGTTCATATACATTCACTTATGATCCTTCAACCCAGATCTTAACGGTAGAGTGTAAGTGATGGGGAGAAGCTATATACGGATAAACCGCCGTAGAATTACTGCGGCGGTGTTATTTCAGATAAAAATATTGTGTTGCGCAATTGGTGTACGTTCTAATGCATATTCAAAACAGGTAAACAGTGCATCAGCCTTTTCTTTTGTGATGGCCGGTATATAAAGTGTGTTATGTGAGTCCTTAAGCTGTTGATTAAGAACATAATCTATCACAAGAATATTATCATCGTTTACTTTTAATGTATCTGAAAAGTCATTTATATACTCTACATTGGAAAAAAGGCTTGAGATATAATCCTTTTTTTCCTGATTATCGGTATCAAGCAGTACAAGTGTGTAAGGAGCATCTCCAAAGTGTGCATTGGATTGTTCTAATATATTTTCATAGTCTGAGTTGATCTGGAAAAATAATGGATCATTGATCATACAGTCAAAAGCAACAAGCGGAATAAAATTACGATCTCCAATCTGATGAAAAAGATTGGATGATACATCATAACAGATAATGACATCAGCGTGATCGAATTTCTCTGTGTAGGAATGATTCAGACAGATTAAATCATATCCTTTTTCGTGAAAATACGAAATCAGAAAATGCAGAAAATAGGTCTGCTGCGCGTTTCTAAGAGAAGAATTTTTCTCAGAAAGATAAAAGGCAACCATATGATTGCGGTTTGTTGCGAGTGCCTTTGCAGACTGATTGGGTGTGTAGTTTAACAGATTGATTACCTGAAGGACTTTCTTCCTGGTCTTTTCACTAATACATTTGTCTGTTCGATTGTTAATCACATAGGATACAGTAGCGACAGAAACGCCTGCTTCTTTTGCTACATCTTTGATTGTAATAGTCTGTTTCATAAAGGGACTCCTTTCAGGTAATTCCTGTTTTTTCTGTGAGTGAAGCGTTTAAGCTCCTTTCACAGTTATAAAGAAAAAAGCTATGTTTGTCAACAACAAAAATAACAGAAAGGTTGTAACGGTTCATTCCTCTTACGAATAGTTACAAAAGGTTCAATAGAAATAAATGAATAAGTATGCAATATTACATATTCCCGACTCGAGGTATTGTTTTGCAACAGGAGAGAAAGAACTGGTTCTTCGGCTTCGGATGTCCCGGGAAGATGATGGGAAAAAAGTGTGGTTGGTTTATGCACAAAAATACGATTTTACAATGAAGCGTAATAAGACTCAGATGCAGGTATGTTACAGAGATAAATTATATAGCTATTACGAAATCAAGCTTGTCCTGAAAGATGTTCGTTTTGCATATCTGTTTGAAATAGAGGACAATGGAAAAATATATTATTTCAGTGAAGATGGCGTGACGACAAGCTATTGCTTTGAGGAAGGCTTTTACAATTTTTTCCAGATGCCGTATATAAACAGGAATGACGTACTTAAAACTGTTGACTGGATGCGGGATGCAGTATTTTATCAGATTTTTATTGATAGATTTTATAATGGAAACAAACAAAAAGATACTGCATATATAAATATGGCCTGGGGAGATAAGCCAACACCACACAATTTCGCAGGTGGAGATATTCAAGGAATTCTTGATAAACTGGACTATCTGAAAAATCTGGGAATAACTGCTCTTTATCTTACGCCGATTTTCTCATCGATATCGAATCACAAGTACGACATCAGGGATTATCTGCAGGTGGATCCGCAGTTTGGTTCTGAAGATGACGTGGTGCAGCTGGTAAAAGAGGCTCACAGGAATGGGATAAAAGTTGTTCTGGATGCGGTCTTTAATCATTGCAGTATGGATATGAAGCAGTTTCAGGATGTGATAGAAAAGGGGCGAAAGTCCAGATATTTTGACTGGTTTTTAATAGATGGTGACAGCGTGGATGTAGAAAAAGTAAATTATGAATGTTTTGCTGCATGCAATTATATGCCGAAGTTAAATACAGCGAATGAGCAGGTTCAGGACTTTTTGATTCAGATTGCAGAGTATTGGATGAAGAAATTGCAAATAGACGGATGGAGGCTTGATGTATCGGACGAGGTGTCGCATGACTTTTGGAGAAGATTTCGCAAGTCTGTCAAGAAAATAAATCCAGATTGTGTCATAATTGGGGAGAACTGGCATGATGCATATCCGTATCTACAAGGAGATCAGTATGACAGTATCATGAACTATTCATTTACAAAGGCGTGTCTGGATTATTTTGCCAAAGAGACATTTGATGCGAAGGCGATGGCTGAGAAGCTAAATTCAAATCTTATGCGTAATTTAGAACAGGTAAATATCATGATGCTGAATCTTCTGGATTCGCATGATACGCATCGATTTTTTTCTGAGGTCGGCTGTGACAAGGATAAGCTGCTTGCAGCGCTGGCACTTGAAATGGTCTTCGTAGGAACTCCGTGTATATATTATGGAACAGAAATATGCATGGAGGGTGGATATGACCCTGATTCAAGACGATGTTTTGACTGGGATGATTCACATTGGGATAAAGCGGTATTTGAGAAGATAAAAGTTCTGATTGCCATGAAAAAGGAAAAGGTGCTTCAATACGGAGATATTCAGATAGTCGAAGAAAATTACATGCTTGTTGTCAGAAGAAGATGGAAGGAAGCATCAATGACATTGTGGATAAACGAGACAGATTCTGAAAAAGAAATTGTTTTTAGTCAGAATGCTATGCAAAGAAGTATTCTGATTGAAAATGGATTAAATCCAGTGGATAAATCAGCAGAAGGAGCAATTTGCAGCAGAGATAATCTGCTTTTGAAATCAAAAGGATTTGTGGTAATCAAAGAGATAGGGGGACAAATATGAAGAGAAAAATATTTGCTATTGTCATGACAACTTTGATGCTGACACAGCAGCTTTGTAGTTGTGGAGCTGCAGCAAAAGAGGACAGCGGGGCATCAGGAAGTGAGGGTGCATCGGCACTTGATCATATTTTTACAGGAGAGCTGGAGAAGAATGTGACAATTCAGGTGCTTGAGAATGATACCGCGATTGAGAAAGGCTATTTTGATGAGCTTATTGCAGCATTCAATGAAGCATACAAGGATCAGGGAATAACAGCAGTAGATGCAAATATGAATCAGTATCTTGACCTGGCAAATGATGGACCTTATGGTTACGGACCTGATGTATTATATCAGGCAAATGATGTAATAATGCAATACGCGCAGGGCAAACACATCTATCCATTGCCAATAGAGTCAATGGAATGTTGTAAGCAGATCCCACAGACAGCATGGGATGCATATAAGACAAACCAAAGCGGGGTGGACTACTATTGCGGAATTCCAGTCAATGTACAGGCACCAATGCTTTATTACAGAGCGGATTTGCTGCCAGATGACTGGAAAACGAGTTGGGATGATGAGAAAGATGGTGTGCCAGATATGGTACAGAACTGGAACGATATGTATGCTTTTTCGATAGAGCGCCACAAGGAGGATCCAGCAGACTATGGATATATGAAATCAGTTTATGATGTGTATTTCTCAAGTGGATTTTTGTTTTCATATGGTGGATATGTCTTTGGCCAGAACAATACGGATGCATCAGATATTGGTTTTTCAGCAGGCGAAGCAGAAAAGGGAGCATGGGTATTAGAGCAGCTTGCAGGTGTCATGAATGAGGAGTGCATTGATGATACTATCACGACTAATGCGTACAGCAAGCTTGCAGATGGAACATATTTTGCAACGATATCGACACCGGATGTCTATTCAACATTTTTAGATGAACTGGTGGCAGAGTACAAGTCACAAGGTCTGGATGATAAAGAGGCAGAAGATAAGGCAAAAGAGAATCTTGTAATGGCAAGTCTGCCGAAGCTTCCTGAAAGTGGTGATCTGACAGAGGAAAGCCCAAAGCTTATTGACAGTAAGACGATGGGAGGGATAAATGGATATGCAATCAGTGCTTATACCAAATATCCGAATGCGTGCCTTGCTTTCATCGATTTTGCAACCAGCTATGAAATGATGGTAAAACGAAGTGACATGCTTGGAGTTGCCCCTGCAAGAGAGGATGCCGCACAAAAAGCCGGCGGCACATCACAGCTTTTATATGAGAACCTCGAGAAGGGTAATATCACGTTGATGCCTTCGATAGAAGAGGTTTCACAGATATGGACACCGGGTCAGACATTTTTTACAGACATTGCAAAAGATGCATTCCGTACAGAAAAAGAGAAAAAATACGCAACACTTGAAGAGATAAAAGCTGGTCTGGAGGATGTGGATAAGCAGATTTACGATGCAATTCATACTTTGAAATAGTTTATTTACATGAAAGTGATTTCGATGCACATGTATGTGCAAGAATGGAGATATTATGGGAAGGCAACAACGAAAAAATATTCTTGAATGTTATCGCGACTGCAGCTGGCAGGTAAAACTGTCAGCGATACTCATGGGGGGCGGACAGATATGCTACGGGAGTATAATCAAGGGACTTTTGTTCCTTATTACTGAATTAAGCATAATCATATATTTTGTCATACGTGGCTGGAGTGATATTCTGGGATTTTTTACATTAGGAACACAAAAAGGCGATGCATGGCTTGGAACTACGGGCGACAATTCCGTGGTTATGCTTCTGATGGGAATATTTGCATGGATTGTAGCAGGGACATTCATTGTACTTTACAGGATGAACTTAAAGGATGCATATGCCATGCAAAAAAGGATAGAACAAGGGCAGAAATGTCTTACTTTCCGTCAGGAAATAAGCCAGTTATTGGATAAGAAATTCTATGTGCTGGTATTAGTTCTGCCTGTGCTCGGGGTATGCGTGTTTAATATCCTGCCTATTATTTTTATGATTTTAATTGCGTTTACAAATTATGGCGGAAATATTGTGCCACCTGAATTGGTGGACTGGGTAGGAATAGCTAATTTCAAAAAGCTGGTTACGCTTTCACAGTTTGCACCGACATTTTTTAAGATCCTGGGATGGAATATTGTCTGGGCAATCGTATCGACAGCCTTAAATTATTTTGCAGGACTGGGTCTTGCGTTGCTGCTTGAGAAGGACTGCGTAAAAGGAAAAGCATTCTGGAGAGCATTCCCCATACTTGCATATGCAATTCCAGGATTCATCACCCTTTTAGCTTTTAAATTTATGTTTTCATATGGTGGACCGATTAACCAGATGATTACTTCTGCTGGTGGAAGTGCAATAGGATTCTTGGATCTGGATGCAAAGTGGAGCTCAAGAATGATCGGACTCCTGGTAAATTGCTGGATCAGCGTACCATCAATAATGTTGCTTGCAACAGGCAACCTTTCAAATAGGGATATCTCTATATATGAGGCGGCAAAAATTGATGGAGCAGGGCGGTGGAAACAGTTTCAGAAGCTGACAATGCCATTTATGCTCTTTTCCACAATGCCTGTACTGCTCGGACAGTTCATCGGGAACTTCAACAACTTTGGTATATTTTATTTTCTGCGAGGTGGTCTTTATCTGGATGGATATTTTCTTGCGAGTGATACCGATTTGTTGATTAACTGGCTGTACAATCTGTCTATTGACAATAATTATTACTGTATCGGAGCTGCAATAAGCTTGATCATATTCATGATTACATCTATAATATCACTGACGGTATACATAAAATCACCATCCTATAGAGAGGAGGATACATTTCAATGAAAAAGAAATTAAAATTTGGCAGTATCATGGATACTGGCATAACATACATAATTCTGATTGCAGTGGCGATTGTGTTCTTTTTTCCTTGCCTGTGGCTGATACTGGCGTCCTTTTCCAAATCGGGAACAATCTATTCATTTGAAGGATTTTTCCCAAAAGAATACAGTCTGGCAAGTTTTGAGAAGCTTTTTACCAACACAACACTGTATAATTATCCAAAGTGGTTTCTTAATACGCTTTTTGTCGCTGCGGGAAGCTGCATTTTAGGTACTTTTCTTGTGATACTCACTGCATATACTATGTCAAGATTTACATTTAGGGCAAGAAAACCAATGATGAAAATCACAATGGTACTGGGGATGTTTCCATCGTTTATGGGAATGATTGCGGTGTATCTGCTTATGACGCAGTTTAATCTGATCAATCATTTATGGGGACTCATTTTGATATATGCAGCAGGAGCGCCTATGGGATATCTGACGCAAAAGGGATTTTTTGACACTATTCCAAAGGCAATCGATGAGGCGGCAAGAATTGATGGTGCAACAAACTTTCAGGTGTTTACCAGGATAAATCTGCCGTTATCCAAGCCGATTATTGTGTATACAGCCCTTACATCTTTTACATGGCCGTGGAGTGATTTTATTCTGCCAAAGCTTCTTCTCAAAGAAAAAGACTTATACACGGTGGCGGTAGGACTGATGAGTTTAGATGAAACGGAGTTTGCAAGATTTGCAGCTGGAAGTGTATTTATAGCAGTTCCAATTGTTATTTTGTACTTTTTCCTTGTAAAAGATATGGTAAATGGTATGGCGCAGGGGGCTGTCAAAGGTTAGAATAATTAAGCTGACATGCCTGATCGATAGAGTAAAGAGATTTAAAGGAGAACAAAAAATGGAAACATGGTATTATGAGGTGGTATCGATCGATGGCGATTACGCCAATCTGAAGCGGACAGACATCGAATCACCGGATTTAAAGCTGGTTGCGCGGGCACTTCTTCCGGCAGAGATCTACGAAGGCTGCAAACTGAAATACGAACTGATGCAGTATTCCATCGAGGCGTAACCTATGTGGAAGATCAAGCATATCTTTGATGGAGACTATGGATGCGAAGCATTGCAGCCAGGGGAAAGACCAAAAGTATCTGTTACCCTGATCGATGAGCAGGAGCAGACGAAAGTGGTGTCGGTCGAGGATGACTGGCTGACCGCCAATGGCTTGGATGTAGGCTCGGAGTGGAATTTTTAAAAATAGCTATTGACAAAACCAAAAAGATTGCGTACAATCAAAATATAAAAGTTGCACACAATATAATTTATAACAATAGATTTGCCGGGGAAGGCAAAATCTACTATATTGAAAAAGGAGAGTACGCAAGTGAACATTTATGATTATACGGTAGAAACAGCAAACGGAGAAAAACAGAGTCTGGCAGACTTCAAAGGAAAAGTTCTGGTCATTGTAAATACAGCGACAGGCTGTGGCTTCACACCACAATACGAGCCACTGGAAGCGATGTATGAGAAATATCACGAAAAAGGACTGGAGATCATCGATATTCCATGCAATCAGTTCGCCGGACAGGCACCGGGAACGGACGAAGAGATCCATGAGTTTTGCACCTTGAAGTACAATACACAGTTTCCACAGATGAAAAAAGCAGATGTAAATGGGGAAAACGAAATCCCGTTATATACTTATCTGAAGTCGCAGAAAGGATTTGAAGGGTCTGGAAAGGGCGTAAAGGCGATCGCGATGAATGCGCTCCTTAAAAAGATGGACAAAGGATATAAAGATAACCCAAATATCAAATGGAACTTTACCAAATTTGTGGTAGACAGAGATGGAAATGTGGTGGCAAGATTTGAGCCTACGGCAGACATGAAGGAATTAGAAAAATGCGTGGAAAAACTCATATAAAATGAGAGAAATGCAAAAAATAAAGGAAGCAGGAAAACACCTGCGGAATGGAGCCAAAGATGGAACGATACGACATAGCGATCGTAGGAACAGGACCGGCGGGGCTGGAAGCAGCGATCACAGCAAAGGTCCGCAATAAAAATATATTGCTGCTTGGCAGCAGGGAATTAAGCCTGAAAGTAGAAAGAGCTCACACGGTAAAAAATTATCTGGGACTGCCGGAAGTGACCGGCGAGCAAATGCAGAGCGCGTTTTTAAAGCATCTGGAGCAGATGGACATTGTGATCACAGAGGACCGGGTAAATGCAGTCTATGCGATGGGTAGCTATTTTGCAATTCAGGGACACCGGGATATATATGAGGCGGAGACGGTCATACTTGCCTGTGGGGTATCGACGGCAAAGCCATTTCCCGGAGAGATGGAAAATCTCGGAAGGGGAGTCAGCTACTGCGCCACCTGTGATGGGGCACTGTATAAAGGAAAAACAGTGACGGTCATAGGCTATTCCAAAGAGGAAGAGCAGGAAGTAGAGTATCTGGCAGAGCTGGCAGAAAAAGTATATTATCTGCCGATGTATGAGCAGGAAAACAAACTTCACGAAAAGATCGAAGTACTTCCGGAGGCAAAACCGGTTGCGATCGAAAAAGGAGCGGAGCGGCTGCGACTGACCTTGGAAGAGGGCAGCATAGAGACAGATGGTATCTTTATTTTAAGGGAAAGCATTGCGACATCCCAGCTTGTGCCTGGGCTTGCGATGGACAACAATCAGGTGACCGTAAACAGACAGCTTGAGACAAATCTGCCGGGACTGTTCGCATGCGGGGACGTAACCGGCGCGCCGTATCAGTATATCAAAGCAGCGGGAGAGGGAAATGTCGCAGCATTGACAGCAGTAAGTTATCTTGCCAAAAGCAGGAACTCAAATAAATAAGAAACGATAAAGGAGAAAAAAAGATGGTAAAGAAAATTTCAGAAAAAGAATGGAACGAAGTAACAGAAAAGAAAGCAGCAGTGGTAGATTTTTCAGCAGCCTGGTGCGGACCATGCAAGATGCTTGCACCGGTACTTGAAGAAGTATCCGAAGAAATGAGCGATGCGGTATCTTTTTACAATGTTGATGTTGATGAAAACCCGGATCTCGCGCAGAAATTCGGCATAACAAGCATCCCAGCCCTTGTAGTCTTAAAGGAAGGCGAAAAAGCAGGCATGCAGGTCGGATTTTTGCCAAAGGATGGTGTGGTTGATTTTATAAAATCACAGATTTAAGATAGAAAACCGGAAAGAAAAATGCTATACTGATTTAGTTGGGCACAATGAAATGAAAAGGCGGGTTTAGAATGAGTAATAAGTATGACAGGTTAAAACTGGCAAATCAGCTATGCTTTCCACTATATGCAGCATCAAAGGAGATCGTCAGACATTACAAACCTTTTCTGGATGAACTGGACATGACCTATACACAGTATATTGCAATGATGGTTTTGTGGGAGCATAAGGAAGTGACTGTAAAGGAACTGGGACAATATCTATATCTGGATTCAGGAACACTTACGCCACTGTTAAAGACGATGGAGAAAAAAGGCTGGGTGGAACGAAACCGGTCCAAAGAGGACGAACGTGTGTTAAATGTCACGATCACAGAGCAGGGAAATGCGTTGCGGGAAAAGGCAGTGTGTGTACCGGAGCAGATGGCAGCATGCGTAAAGTTAGAGCCGGAGGAAGCAGCAGAATTATACCGGATCTTAAATAAGATCCTGGCAGGTTTTTAATGGAGGAACGAACACAGATGGATGAATATTTAATTGCAAACACAACAAGAGAGCAGCGCGAAAAGATCGTTGCAGATTCTTTGGGGAACATCGATGCGACCTGCGACGGATGTGCGGAGGGTATCTTAGACATGTACCAGCCATACATTGACGGAAAGATGGAATTAAGAGAGTGCACCATGGCATTCAATGCACGCTATGTAAGGGACATGGATAGGGAAAATCGAAGAAGTTGTCCAATGTAATCTAAGGATTTTTAAGAATATCACACAAAAATAACCAATAAAGAAGCATATAAAAACAGAATAACGAGCGTTTTGCACAAAACATACAGAAGAATTTTCTAGAAAGAGAGAAGTATTTTGTATGTTTTTTTAATGCCTCCATTGCTATAATTCATCATGTAACAAGAAGTTACCAAAACATTTATTTAGGGAGGTTTTCAATATGAAAAAGAAAGTAGTTAGCGTAATGCTCGCAATGACAATGGTGGCATCTTTAGCAATGGGATGTGGAAGCAGTTCCAACACCACCACAACAACAGACAATGCAACAACAGATAACGCAACAACAGACAACGCAACAACAGGCGATGCAACAACTGAAGCAGAGAATATTGCAGATGCAGCAGCAGATACCGCAAATGGTGATTTGGCTGATAAAAAGGTTGGTGTATGTATTTATCAGTTCTCCGATAACTTCATGACACTGTTCCGTGGAGAACTTGAGAATTACTTAGTAGAAAAAGGATTTTCAAAAGAGAATATCACAATTGTAGATGGTGCAAATGACCAGGCTACACAGACAAACCAGATCCAGAACTTCATTACACAGGGCGTAGATGTATTGATCATCAACCCGGTTAACTCCTCTTCTGCAGAGACCATCACAGACATGGTTGTAGCAGCAGATATTCCATTAGTATATATCAACCGTGAGCCGGATGAGTCAGAAGAGCAGAGATGGGCTGACAACAACTGGAATGTAACATATGTTGGATGTGATGCTCGTCAGTCTGGTACTTACCAGGGCGAACTGATCGCAGACATCGGACTTGATACACTTGATATGAACGGAAACGGCAAGATCGATTACATCATGATCGAAGGTGACCCGGAGAACGTAGATGCTCAGTATCGTACCGAGTATTCTGTAAAAGCTCTTGAGGATGCAGGACTTGATGTAAACTGCTTAGATGATCAGGTTGGTAACTGGGATCAGGCTACAGCACAGCAGTTAGTAGCTAACTCATTAAGCCAGCATGGCAATGATGTAGAAGTTGTATTCTGTAACAACGATGCAATGGCACTTGGTGCTTTACAGGCAATCGAGTCTGCAGGACGTACGGTAGGTAAGGATATCTACTTAGTAGGTGTTGATGCATTATCAGAGGCACTTGAGGATGTTATCGCAGGAACTATGACAGGTACTGTATTCAATGATCACTTCGCACAGTCACACAGTGCAGCAGATGCAGCAATCAACTACTTAACAGGTGCAGGCAACGAGCACTACATCGGATGTGATTACGTTAAAGTTACAAAAGACAATGCACAGAGTGTTCTTGACATGGTTAAATAATCCGTTAGTTGAAAAAAAGAAGTAAAACAGGGGCGGTGCGGGTGTTATCTGCACCCGCACCTGTCTTTCAAATGAATGTATCAGAATGATTCGAAAACTTAACTTTGACGATACACAGATCCCAATCTGTATCTATATAAAATAAAACGGGCGATTGCCTGAAAAAATAAAGGAGGAGCAAAATGGCGGAATATAAACTGGAGCTTAAGGGTGTTTGCAAATCTTTCCCTGGTGTAAAAGCGCTTGATAATGTGCAGCTTTCGTTAAGACCAGGAACCGTTCATGCACTGATGGGGGAAAACGGTGCAGGAAAATCCACTCTGATGAAATGCCTGTTTGGTATTTACAGAATGGATGCAGGAGAGATCATCCTGGATGGTAAAAAGATCGAGATCAACAATCCGGATGAGGCAATGAAATATGGTATTGCAATGGTACATCAGGAATTACAGCCGGTACCTGCAAGAAGTGTGGCAGAAAATCTTTATCTGGGACGTTACCCGATGAAAGGGTTCGGACCATTTAAGATGATTGATCACAAGACCATGTATGCAGAGACAGAGAGATGGTTAAAAGAGGTAAAAATGGACTTTGATCCAAAAGCACAGCTCGGTTCTCTCTCCATTGGTCAGATGCAGTCCGTTGAAATTGCAAAGGCAGTTTCACAGCAGGCGAAAGTCGTAATCTTTGATGAGCCGACTTCCTCACTTTCTGATAATGAAGTTGAGGCATTGTTCCGTATCATGAATGATTTAAGGGATAAGGGCGTTGCGATGGTCTATATCTCTCATAAGATGGATGAGATCAAACGGATCGCAGATGATATCACGATCATGCGTGATGGTACATATGTTGGAACCTGGCCGGCAGCAGAACTTACCACAGACCAGATCATTGCAAAGATGGTAGGCCGTGAGCTGACCAATGTATATCCTCCAAAGGAGAATAAACCAGACGAGGTTGTCATGGAAGTCAAAAATTTGTGTTCCATCAATCCGAAATCTTTCCAGAATGTCAGCTTTACCCTTCGGAAAGGCGAGATCCTTGGATTTGGTGGTCTCGTAGGAGCACAGAGAACCGAGCTGATGGAAGGTATCTTCGGTATTCGTGGAGTGGCTTCCGGTGAGGTTTACATGCACGGCAATAAAGTAAAGATCAAACATCCGATCGATGCAATGAATGCAGGAATTGGACTGATCACAGAGGATCGTCGTGGAAATGGTATTTTTGGATGTCTTTCCATCAAGGACAATGTAGGTGTATCCGTATACAATAAGTTCTTAAAAGCAGGATTTATCCTGGATCATAAGAAGATCAATGCAGTTGTGGATGACAGTATCAACAAACTGAGCATCAAGACACCAAGCATGAAGGAACATATCGCAAACTTATCTGGTGGTAATCAGCAGAAAGTTATCGTTTCCAGATGGCTGGCGAATGACCCGGATGTATTGATCATGGATGAACCGACACGAGGAATTGATGTAGGAGCAAAGCATGAGATATACGAGATCATGAGTGATCTGGCGAAAAAGGGAAAAGCAATCATAATGATCTCGTCTGAAATGTCAGAACTTCTTGGAATGGCAGACAGGATCTGCGTTATGTGTAATGGTAAACTTACCGGTGAGATCACAGAGCCGGAAGAGATGACACAGGCAAGAGTAATGGGCTTCGCAACAAAATTCTGAGTCAGAGGAGGACAATAGAATGGAAAAGACAAAACAGCAGAAAGCAAAAGACTTTATCATTAACAATGGTGTTATTATTGTAATGTTTATTCTGGTTATCTATACCGGATTTACATCCAGTAATTTCCTTACACCAAACAACTTATTAAACATTTTAACCAACATGAGTTCACGACTTGTTATCGCACTTGGTATCGCAGGATGTGTTATCACCGCAGGATGTGACCTTTCCGCAGGACGTATGATCGGTTTTGCAGCATGTATCGCAGGTACGTTGTTACAGCGTATGGATTATTCCGGTAAATTCTTCCCGGATATGCAGCCAATGAACGTATTCCTTGCATTGATCGTAGTTATGGCGATCTGTGCAGCATTCGGTAGTATTACCGGTTTCTTTATCGCATATTTAAGTGTACCACCATTTATCGCAACACTGGCAATGATGGAGATCGTATATGGTATTTCCTTAATCTACACAGGTGCAACACCACTTGGTGGGTATGTAAAAGAGTACACAGACATTGCAAATGGTAAATTCCTTGGAATCAGCTGGCTGATCTGGATCGCATTGATCGTAGCAGCAATTACCTGGTTCATCTTCAATATGACCCGTCATGGAAAATATATGTATGCGATTGGTGGAAACCCACAGGCAGCAGAAGTAGCCGGTGTTCCGGTTAAGAAAACCATGATCTTGATCTACATGAAAGCAGCAGCTATGTATGGTCTTGCCGGTTTCATGCTTGGTGCAAAAGCCGGCGGTGCATCCGTCAACTTAGGATATGGTTACGAAATGGAAGCGATCGCAGCATGTACCATCGGTGGTGTATCTGTTACTGGTGGTCGTGGTAAAGTATCATCCGCTATCATCGGTGTTGCCGTATTTGAGCTGTTAAAAGCAGCATTACAGTACTTAGGAGTCGATGCAAACGCACAGTACATTGCCATCGGTATTGTAATCTTCGTAGCAATTTCACTTGATATCAGAAAATACGTTGCAAAGAAATAAACAAGTTTTGAAACAATACATAAATTGTATTATAATAATAGCGGCTGGAGCAGTTCAGCCGCTATTGTTGATTAAGAAAAAGTGGGAGGGAAACTATGACAGCACAGACATTTTTTGAACAGGCAGGAATACCACTGCTTTTATTTGTAATCTGTATGTATTATGGATTTAAACTGATGATCTTACAGGATGTCAGTACCATCCGCGGAAAAAACAAAGAGCCGGTAAAAGATGAAAAGGCTTATGCGAAAAACGGAGGGGCACTGATCTTATTTTTCGGAGGGGCAACACTGGTTATGGCACTGTTACTTTTTGTGAACCTGTATGTGGCACTGGCACAGATCATTCTTTGCACGATCGTGTTTGGCGTATTGTGGAAACGGATGAATGATAAGTATGGTGCATAAACGGTAAGAAACGATAAGGAAAGAGACAGGCATGAATCAATATAGCGTTTTACTTGTAGACGATGAAGAAGAAGCTGTCCAGGTCATAATGAAAAAACTGGACTGGGAGAGTATGGGATTTAAGATTGTGGGGTATGCCAGAAATGGCGTCGAGGCATTGGAGATGGCAGAGGAACTGCAGCCGGATGTGGTGATGACCGATATCAAAATGCCATATATGGACGGATTGACCCTGTGCAAAAAATTAAAAGAACTCTACCAGAAAGTAAAAGTTATCATTTTTTCCGGTTTTGATGAATTTGAATACGCCAGGGAAGCGATCAAGATCGAAGCGGAAGAGTATATCCTAAAACCAATCAATTCTAATGAATTGCGGGAAGTATTTGAGCGGATCAAGACCAATCTCGATAAAGAGATGGACGAGAAGAGAAACATCGATAAACTCCGCGCATATTATATGGAGAGTCTTCCGGTGCTTCAGGAGAATTTCTATACCTCGTTGATCGAGGGAAGGATCCCGGAAGAGCAGATCGAAAAGTATGTCAAAAACTATCAGATCGATCTGACAGGTCCTTACTATGTGGCGACGGTTTTGCATATCAGCACGACGAATCCGGAAAATGTTCCGATCGATCCGTTTTTGCTTACAGTTTCAGTAAAGAAACTGGCGGAGGAGCAGCTGACTGAGAAATGGGGCTGTAGGGCAGTGACCTATCTGGGAGATATTTTACTGATCACACAGCTTCCCGATGTAGATGACATCACGCATTTTACAGATGATATGGATCGGTTCTGCAGGATGGCAAAAAGAGTCTGCAAAGCATGTGTGACAGCCGGGATCGGGCACATCTGCAACCAGCTCGGACAGCTTTCCCTGTCCTATCAGGGTGCAAAAAATGCGACGTCCTACCGTGTGTTATATGGAAATACCAGAGCCATTAATATCGCGGAGATGGACCCGCATGAAAATGTGGATGAGCACTGGGAAGAGGCATACATTCAGAAGATCTTAAAGAAAGTGAAGATGGGCGAGCGCGAACCGCTTGAGGAGGCAATCGCAGAATTTGCCGCGCAGATGGCAAAGACCAAGATGTCACTGCAGAATTACCGCATTTTAGTGATGGAACTGATCGCAGAGATCTTCCGTTTTGGAAGCAACCATGAGATCAACATGGAGGAAGTATTTGGTGAAAACAGTGATGTATACAATCAGGCACTGCAACTGGAATCGACAGAGGATCTGGGTGCGTGGCTGACGGAAAACTGTATCCGCATGCAGCGTCAGATCACCAATGAGAGACAGGATACGACCAAGTCCTTTGTGACAAGGGCGATCGAATATGTAAAAGAAAATTATGCAAAACAGGATCTGAGTATCGAGACTATATGCAGTTATTTAAATGTAAGTGCGGCGTATTTCTCAACGGTGTTTAAAAAGGAGACCGGCAAGACATTCATTAATTATCTTACCGATTACCGCATGGAACAGGCGGTGGAACTCCTTTTAACCGGAGACGAAAAGACCTATGTGATCGCAGAAAAAGTCGGTTATTCGGACCCGAATTATTTCAGTTATGTATTCAAAAAACAGTTTGGAATGTCCCCATCCAAATATAAGGCAGGGAAATTGAGCGAAACGTGAGAAAACGAAAAGAATTATACCAAAAGACAGCAGAATATCTGGCAAAACACAGGAAACCCCAGACGATACAGTTTACGATATCGATTTCTTTCACAATCGTATCTCTGTGCAGTATGGGGATTCTTGGCGTGACGTTATATAACCGTTTTGTCAATCGTATGGAAGATATGACGATCGAGAGTTCCGAGCAGCTTTTGAATCAGACCGCGATCAATCTGGAAACCTATCTTCGGAATATGCGCCGCATTTCTGATACGATGTATTACAGCGTCATCAAGGACAAAGATTTTGCCGTGGATTCGATGGATGAGGAGATGAATCTGCTCTATGAGGCAAATAAGGACAATCTGATCAGCATTGCCTGTTACACGAATGAGGGAAATCTGGTGGCGGCAGCTCCGGTCGCGAATGAGAAAAATGATCTGGATATTGTGGGGCAGGAGTGGTTCGTCAATGCGGTCGGCCAGATGGAGAACCTTCATTTTTCCACCCCACATGTGCAGAACCTGTTTGATAACACCAATTATCGGTATTACTGGGTCATTTCACTAAGCCGTGCGGTGGAGATCACAAACAATGGAAATCCGACGCTTGGCGTATTACTTGTCGACATGAACTACAGCAGCATTGAACAGCTGCTCAATAAGGCGAATACGGATAACTCCTCCGAGTATGTGTACCTGATGGACAGCAATGGAGAGATCATTTATCACCCCAAACAGAAACTGATCTATACCAATCTGTATGAAGAAAACAACATTGAAGCATCCCGCTATGAGGATGGAAGCCACCGGGAAGTATTTCAGGGAGAAAACCGCCTGATCACAGTAAAAACTATAAGCTATACCGGATGGAAGATCGTCAGTGTCGTGCCGATGAGTGCATTTGATATGGGATTGTATGGAACGAGGATGTTTGTGATCTTACTGGTTGCGATCTCCATGCTGGCGATTATCATATTAAATCAGCTGGTAGCCGTAAGGATTGCAAAACCGTTGCGGAAATTAAACGAATCCGTAAAAGAATGGGAGGCTGGAAACTTAAATCCAGACATCTATGTGGGAGGCACTTTAGAGGTAGAACATTTAGGAAAGACATTAAGGTCAACGGTGGCGCAGATCAATCAGCTGATGCACGATATTCTGCATGAACAGGAAGAAAAACGTAAAAGCGAGCTGGATGCGCTGCAGTCGCAGATCAATCCCCATTTCCTATATAATACATTGGACTCGATCGTATGGATGATCGAGGGCGAACGTTATGAAGACGCAGTCTTTATGATCACACAGCTTGCGAGCCTGTTCCGCATCAGTTTAAGCCGGGGAAAGACGATCATCCGTATCGAGGACGAGATCAAACATGCGAAAAACTATATGAACATCCAGAAGATCCGCTATAAGAACAGCTTTACCGTGGATTTTGAGGCGGAAGATGAGGCATTGCAGTGCTGTACGGTAAAACTGGTTGTGCAGCCTTTGCTCGAAAATGCCATTTATTATGGTATGGAAGCGATGGATGGAGATGGAGAGATCCATGTCCGGGTATACCAGAGAGACGGAGATATCTATATCGAAGTAAGTGACAACGGACTTGGCATGCCACAGGATATGGTAGAGCAGCTTCTGATAGATAATAATCGTGTCAGAAAACATGGTTCCGGTGTGGGGCTTATCAATGTGCATAACAGAATCCAGCTCCGCTTCGGAAAACAGTACGGACTGGAGATCGAGAGCCAGCCGGATGAGGGAACCACCGTGCGCATCCACCTGCCACAGATCCCGTATTCGCAGGAAACACAGAAACTGTTAGAGGGAGGAAAAATAAAAGAACTGAGAGGGGAGAACAGCAAATGAAAAGAAGACAGATTTATTTCGCAGGGCTGATCCTTATCCTGGTACTTATTATTTTCGGAGTTTCGGCGGGTATGCTTTTTGTAAATATGGAAGAGGAACCAAACCGTGTGTCCGTCATTGTAAATGACAGCAATAGTGACCGCTGGATCGCAATGCGGCAGGGATTAGAACAGGCGGCAAATGAAGAAAACATACAGTTAAATTATGTATCGACCGGAGTTTTAACAAGCGAGGAAGAGCAGAAAGCCCTGATTGAGCGTGAGGTGGAAAACGGAGCGCAGGGAGTCATCGTGCAGCTGGTGTCCAGTATGGAGCCGGATCAGATCTTTGAGCAGCTGGATGGCTCGGTTGCCATTATGCTGTTGGAGAGCGACGTAGAACCGGAGGGAGTCTATGCGTTGACTGCGCCGGACAATCGCAAGATAGGGACAGCACTGGCAGAGGCGGTGATCGCAGACCAGGATGGTTCACTGTCCGGGGTAAAGATAGGGGTGTTAAGTGGGAGCAGCACTCTGCTATCCATGCAGCAACGGCTCTCCGGGGTAAAAGATACGCTTGAAGATGCGGGGGCAGAGCTGACATGGTGCATTTACGATTCGACAGAGAGCTTTGCAACAGAGCTTGCCACCATGCAGGAAGACAGTCCGGTAGATATCATCTTATCGCTTGGCAACCGCGAAACAGAGACAGCAGTTGACTATTTACAGGCAGGACAGGAAGAAGAACAGCCATTCCGGTTATATGGAGAGGGATGCTCGGAAAAGGCAGTTTACTATCTGGATAAAGGGGTGATCACAGCTCTTGTGGTACCAAATGAATTTAACATGGGGTATCAGAGCATGCGTTCCATTGCAAAACAGTTACAGTATAAGCTGTCATCTGCAGACAGTGAGCAGGTTGACAGTCTTGTGATAAGAAAAGAAAATCTGTATGATGAGGAAAATCAGAAGATTTTATTTCCAATTGTACAGTAAGGGGGAAACATGAGAGACACAAAATATAGGTTTTTTGGTACCTGTGCAGTGCTCGCGGGTACGGTTTTGCTTTCCGGTTGCCGGTTCCCGAATCAGGCAGATGAAGTAAAGAGTATGAAAATCGGAGTTACTGTTTATGACCAGTACGACACATTTGTATCTCAACTCATGGAAGAATTTAATACTTATGCAACGCAGAAGGAAGATGAGACTGGTGTTGCCATCAATATAGAGGTATATAATGCCTCAGAGAGTCAGGCAACACAGAATAATCAGGTGGAGACGATGGTTCAGGATGGATGCGACATTATCTGTGTCAATCTGGTAGACCGGACGGATCCGGCCACGATCATTGATCTGGCGGAGAAAAATAATATCCCGGTTATCTTTTTTAACAGGGAGCTTGTAGAAGAGGACTTAGAGCGTTGGGACAGACTCTATTATGTCGGTGCCAAGGCATTCGAATCCGGCGTGATGGAAGGTGAGATCGCAGCGGAACGGTTTTTAAAACAGCCGGGTGCAGATAAAAATGGCGATGGTGTCTGCCAGTATGTCGTGTTAGAAGGGGAAGCCGGGCATCAGGATGCCATTGTCCGCACGGAATATTCGGTTAATACGATCGTATCAAGCGGTATCGAGGTGGAAAAATTAGGTTATGCCATTGCAAACTGGAATCGGGCACAGGCACAGACACAGATGACACAACTATTAGGCCAGAATGGAACGAAGATCGAATTGGTGCTTGCCAATAATGATGATATGGCACTCGGTGCGATCGATGCGTTAAAAGCATCGGATCTAAGCCGCGATGAATGGCCGATCGTGGTGGGGATTGACGGCACGGATGTCGGTCTGGAAGCAGTGAAAAACGGGGAGATGGCTGGAACGGTATACAATGATAAAGAGGGACAGGCAGAGGGGATGCTGGAACTTGCATTTGACCTTGCAACCAATGCCAGTCTGGATGATCTGGATCTGGAAAACGACAAATACATCAGGCTTCCCCATGCCAAAGTGGGTCCCGAGGACGTGGATTCCTATCTGGAACAATAATAAAAGTGACCTATGAGCGGATGACCTCATCCCAGTAAGTGGCACCATTTTCAATCAATTTACAGTAAGTATCAGCCATGACCTGACGGAATGGCTGAAATGCTTCGGAAAGAGCGAGTTTTTCCGGGTAACGCCTGGTAACAAAATCGATCTCTTCTGCGATCTTTTTTGCTACGGTGGCATCCTTGATCGGAACGAGAGAAAAAAGTGTAGAACAGTAAGCCTTGCTTCCGGTGCAGGATGCCAGGAAGACGGCTGCAAAGTTTTCCCATTCTGCAACAAGCATGGCGTGTTCCGTCTCATCTTCTGCTTCGTATCCGAGCAGGCATAAGTCCTGCATATATTGTTTTAATTCTTTTTGCAGGTGGCGTTTGTTGAGAAAAGAAATGCCGGCAGAACCGGAGGCTTTTATCATCATCCAGGCTCTCATAAAGGCATCGTTTTTCCCGCTTTTGCCATATCTTTTTTCTAATAATTTCATGCGGTAAGTATCTTCCGGAATGTTTCGTTCCTCTTTGATCGCCTGTGCAAGAAGGCTTCTTCGTTCCTCAATCGATTCAATCTCGTAATAATGAAGCGGCCAGTTTTCCAGATAATCGATCAAAGGTGTCGCATCTTTCTTTAAAATCATTGGATTTTCCTTTCAAATATCAGTTATCGTGTCTTCTTTTTCTGCTGTCTTGCAATGATCGGCAGCAGGATCGGAGTTGGAACCAGCCTTTGCGCGGTGCAGGCAAGGCGCATCAGAGGTGTTGGTATGATGATGATCTTTCTCTGTTTCATGCCCCGGAACGCTTCGCTGACACAACATTCGGCAGAGATCCCGCTTAAAGCAAATTTAACATCCGCATGTTCGCTGAACTCGGTGTTGACCGGTCCCGGGCAAAGAGCACAGACATAGACAGGGCTTTTTGACTGTCGTAACTCCTCTGCAACCGCCCTTGTCAGGCTGACAACATAGGATTTGCTGGCATAGTAGGCAGCCATAAAAGGTCCTGCAGGCAGAAGTCCGGCAGAGGAAGCAACGTTTAAGATGGTTCCTCTTCCCTCGGACTGCATTTTGCGCAGCACAAGTTTAAATAAAATGTGCATGGCAGCTACGTTGACGTGCAGCATATTGATCTCTTTTTCCAGATCGGTATCTGAAAATTTTCCGCAGGTTCCAAAGCCTGCATTATTGATAAAAACGTCGATCCGCTCCTCCTTTAAAAGGTCAAAAATGCGGTAACATTCTTCTTCTTTGGAGAGATCGCCAGTTACGATCAGACATGGAACGGCTAATTTTTTTGAGAGAGCATCCAGACGGTCTTTCCGTCTTGCAGTTAAGATCAGACGATATCCCTTTGAGGCATAAATACGGGCAAATTCCATTCCAATCCCGGAACTTGCGCCGGTGATCCATACAGTTTTTCGTTTCATAGTAACTAACCTCCATTTCAGAGTTGATTTCCTGTTATCATAGAGTATAACACATTTTGGGGCGGAAGTATTCTGCAAAATAGGAAAGAAGTTGTGGCGCGAAGGGTGCGGATTTGGTATCATAGAACTATTCTGAGGGTAGAAATAGAAGGAGAATGGAATTATGCAGAAAAAGAAGAGCAGCTTTACCGGTTCGATCGGTTTTGTCCTGGCTGCGGCAGGCAGTGCAGTAGGTGTGGGAAACATATGGAGATTTCCTTATTTATGTGCAAAAGACGGGGGAGGACTGTTTCTGATCATTTATCTGGTGCTGGTGCTTACATTTGGATTTGTACTTCTGACAACGGACGTTGCGATCGGGAGGCGGACGAAACAGAATGCGCTAAAGGCATTTGCGACACTTCATCCGAAATGGAAGTTTTTAGGGTATCTGACATTTTTAGTGCCGGTTCTTATCATGACTTATTATTCTGTGATCGGTGGCTGGATCGTAAAATATTTTACGGTTTATCTGGTGTCGGATGGAAGTGAGGCAGTGCAGGAGGGATATTTTACCTCTTTTATCACATCAAAAGTATCGCCGATCGTGTTTATGCTGTTATTTTTTGCATTGACCGCGTGGATCGTGTACTGTGGCGTGGAAAAAGGAATTGAAAAATGGTCGAAATACATTATGCCGGGACTTCTGGTTCTGATCATTGGGATTGCTGTATTTTCGCTGACTCTGTCACATGAAGATGCGGATGGCACTGTGCGCACCGGTTTACAGGGCTTACTGGTCTATTTAAAACCGGATGTGACAGGGCTTACTGTGACAGGATTTTTAGGGATTTTGCTTGATGCGATGAGCCAGCTGTTTTTCTCTTTGAGTGTTTCAATGGGGATTATGATCACTTACGGATCCTATGTAAAGGATGAGGTGGATTTGAATAAGGCGACAGGCCAGATCGAACTGTTTGATACCACCGTTGCACTTCTGGCGGGACTGATGATCATACCGGCGGTCTATGTGTTCCTTGGAAAAGAGGGAATGGCATCGGGACCAAGCCTGATCTTTGTATCACTGCCAAATGTTTTTCAGGCGATGGGCGTTGTCGGAAGGGCCGTTGCGATCGCGTTTTTTGTGGCACTTGGATTTGCAGCACTGACCTCCTGTGTATCGGTCATGGAGACTCTGGTGGCAAACTGTATGGAGATCTTTCATCAGACCAGAAAGAAAATGTGTGCACTGGTGGGAACGTATTCGCTTGTTACAGCGATCATCATCTGTCTTGGTTACAATTACTTTTATTTTGAACTGCCGTTGCCAAACGGTTCTACGGCGCAGCTTTTGGATTTAATGGATTATATCAGTAACAGCTTTTTGATGCCGTTTATTTCTCTGCTGACCAGTATCCTGATCGGCTGGGTCATCGGACCGAAGTGGATCGTGGAAGAGGTGGAGAAAAACGGGGAGCATTTCGGACGGGCAAAACTGTATACGTTTATGATACGGTATGTTGTGCCGGTAGTCATGCTGATCCTGTTTTTATCCTCGACCGGATTTTGGAATCTGATTTTTCAGTAGTGGTCGAAAATAAGCGAAAATACAGGCGCGCTCCACTTGAATTAAGCGGAATTTAATAGTATAATTTTTTCGATTGTTAAAAAATTAATTAATTAGGTAGGAATTAGGAATAGTAGGAGGAAATGATTATGGTTACCTGGAACAATTTAGACACCCTTACTTCTTTTCAGGAACTGTCCAAGGTTGCAAATGTAAACCTTGCAGAAGTAATGTCCGGAGAGAACGGCGCAGATCGTGTAAAAAATTACAGTATTCCGATGGCAGAGGGCCTGGCATATAACTATGCAGCAAAACAGGTAGATGACACCGTGTTGGCAGCACTCGGCAAATTAGCCAAAGAAGCACAGTTATCCGAAAAATTCGAAGCACTCTATAACGGCGAAGTTGTAAATACCGGAGAGAACCGTCTGGTACTTCATCACATGACACGCGGCCAGCTTGGCAATGCAGTCAATGCAGATGGCGTTGACAAAAGAAGCTTTTATGTAGAGCAGCAGAAACGGATCGCTGAATTTGCAAATAAAGTACATGCAGGCGAGATCACCAATGCAGCAGGCGAGAAATTTACCACCGTTGTCCAGATCGGTATCGGCGGAAGTGACCTTGGCCCTCGTGCAATGTATTTAGCACTTGAGAACTGGGCAAAGAAAAATAACACTTATAAAATGGAAGCAAAATTCATCAGCAACGTTGATCCGGATGATGCGGCAGCAGTTTTAAATGCAACGGATGTAGCACATTCGATCTTCGTACTGGTTTCCAAATCAGGTACCACATTAGAGACACTGACCAATGAGTCTTTTGTCAAAGATGCGTTAAAGAAAGCAGGACTGGATGCCTCCAAACATATGATCGCAGTTACCAGTGAGACTTCTCCACTGGCAAAGAGTGATGATTATCTGGCTGCATTCTTTATGGATGACTACATCGGAGGACGTTTCTCTTCTACTTCAGCTGTTGGTGGTGCTGTATTATCTCTGGCATTTGGACCGGATGTATTTGCACAGTTTTTGGATGGGGCAGCAGCAGAGGACAAACTTTCCTTAAACAAAGACATCACAAAGAACCCGGAAATGTTAGATGCCCTGATCGGTGTTTACGAGCGCAACGTACTTGGTTATCCAAGCACAGCCGTTTTACCATATTCACAGGCACTCAGCCGTTTCCCGGCACATTTACAGCAGCTTGATATGGAGTCCAATGGTAAATCAGTCAACCGTTTTGGCGATCTGGTAGAATATGCAACAGGCCCAGTGATCTTCGGTGAACCGGGAACCAACGGACAGCATTCTTTCTATCAGTTACTGCATCAGGGAACAGACATCGTACCGCTTCAGTTTATCGGATTTAAGAATAACCAGATTGGAACAGATGTTGTGATCCAGGACAGCACAAGCCAGCAGAAACTCTGCGCAAACGTAGCAGCACAGATCGTAGCATTTGCCTGTGGTAAAGCAGATGAGAACCGCAACAAAAACTTTGAGGGTGGACGTCCATCCAGCATTATCATCGGTGACCAGTTAAATCCAAAGACACTCGGAGCATTACTGGCACACTTTGAGAACAAGATCATGTTCCAGGGCTTCTTATGGAATGTAAACAGCTTTGATCAGGAAGGCGTTCAGCTCGGAAAAGTATTAGCAAAACGGGTACTTGCACATGAGACAGAGGGAGCACTCAAAGTATACAGCGATTTACTGAACATCTAATCTCAATAATATATAAGTAGAAACAAGCAAAAAAACAGCAGTCGGTGATCGGGCTGCTGTTTTTTGCGTGTAAAGGGAAAAACGAAACCCGAAAGATTCCCCAAGTGTGTTTTTCATCACATAACGTACAGGTAATAGAAAACATAAAAGTTGTATTGTAACAGAAGCGCCAGATGCACAAAACCGGGTTGGGTAATCGGAACATAGCACAAAATCGACGGCAAAACAGGGAGATACACCCACAAGATATTGGATAAATGCACAAAAACATGCGCGGACTACAGGAGAGATATGACGAAAATAACAGAAAACAATACAACTTTTGCGAAAAAATCTCTTGTACTTTCTTGCACAAAAATAATTGACTGACTATAATGAAAATTACAAAAGGTTTTTACAAATAATCAACAATAATGTAAAGGGAGGAAAGAAACATGAAAATGAAAACAATTTTCAAAAAAATCACAGCTACTATGCTGGCAGCGACTATGGTTGTGGGAATGTCAGCCTGTGGCAGTAACGCGGGGACAACAAATACTTCTTCTTCTGACTCTTCCGGTTCTTCCGGAACAACAGCAGAAGCGGGTGGAGAGACAACAGCAGCAGTTGATAACTCCGATATTAAGATCGGTGTTTCCATCTGGTCTTCCACAGACGTACTTGGTTCTCAGTGTAAATTAATTCTTGATGCAGCGGCAGAAGCTTTAGGGGTACAGGTTCAGTACGTTGATCAGGGACACGTTTCCGAGAAGGTTACAGCATCTGTTGAGCAGTTAGTTGCAGCAGGATGCCAGGGAATTATCATCTGTAACTCATCTGATACAGAGATGACTTCCGCGATCAAAACATGTAATGATAACAAAGTTTATTTAGCACAGTTCTTCCGTATCATCAGTGAGGAGAACAGCGCAGATATCTATCAGGCAGCAAAGGACTCACCATATTACATCGGTGCCGTACACGAAGACGAGCCGGCAAATGGGGAAGCTCTTGTAAATATCCTCCTTGAAAAAGGCGATCGTAATATCGGTCTGATCGGTTGGGAGCAGGGGGATGCTACCTGGCTTGGAAGATGGGAAGGATATCAGGCAGGCGTTGATAAATGGAACGAAAGCCATCCGGACGATCAGGCAGCTCTTTCTGAGCCACAGTACGCAGGTACAACTTCTGAAGGTGGTTCCAAAGCAGCAGAAGCTTTAATGGCAGCAGATCCGAACCTTGATGCTTTAATCCCGGCAGGTGGTGGCGGTGACCCACTTCAGGGTGCAATTGCAGCAGTAGAACGTGCAGGTAAGACACAGGATATTGATATTGTATCTACAGACTTCCTTCCAGACCTTGGCGACAGACTTGCAAACGGTTCTATGGCTGGTGAGTCTGGTGGACATTACTGTGATCCACTGATCGCATTCATGATGGTTTACAACGCAGTAAAAGGAAATTACTCAGGATTTGAAGGAAAATTCGAAGACGTTGCTTTCCCATACCTGTATGTATCATCTTCTGATGACTATGCTTCTTACGAGCAATATTTCGTAGACCAGCTGCCATATACATCAGATGAACTTGTTGAAATGTCACAGCTTGACATGGACGGCTTAAAAGAAGCAGCTAAGAAAGTTTCTATCGAGGATGCAGCATCCCGTGCAGGAAACTAATAGGCAAAGAATAAAGTTACGAAAGGGAGGTCGGCGTCGCGTGGCGGCACCGGCTTCTCCTATCAAAAGCAGGAAAATGAGGTAGATAATATGGGTTCAAAAAAGCTGTCGGGAAGTGCAAAAGGATATCTGATTCTGCTATTTCTGGTTGTGCTTTCCTGGATGATTTTTAAAATACTTACACCACATAACTTCGGATCGCTTTCAAATATGCTGAATTACTTCCAGGCCAGCTTGATTGCGACCGTAGGTGCAGTTGGTTTTTATTTTGTAATGGTTATGGGAATGTTTGACTTCTCCATTGGAGCCAACATCATGCTTTCTGCCATTACCGGATGTGTACTGGCAACCAGATTTAACATGGGATATGCAGGACTGATCCTTGGATGCGTCATCACAGGAACCATCGTTGGATTATTAAACGGTATCTTCTATGTAAAACTCCGCATTCCATCTATGATCGTTACAACCGGTCTGGCTCTTATTTATGAGTCTGTTGCAAACTATATTGCAGGTGGAGTGGAGCAGACACTTCCATCAGACTTACGTGCATTCGGACAGATGCCATGGGATATTATCTTAGCACTGCTTGCATGCGTGGCTGCTTATATCTTCTTGAATTATACCAAGATTGGAACATATACCTATGCGATCGGAAGTAACGAATTTGTCGCCAAGAACATGGGTATCAATGTCAATAAATACAAAGTGCTGGCATTCATGTTAAGTGGAGCGTTCTTAGGTGTCATGGCAATCTTAACCATCAGCTATGGATCTTCTATGGTAGCTGTAACCGGAATGGCTTCTATGAGCCGTAACTTCGTACCTACCATGGGATGCTTCTTCGGACTGGCATTCAAGAAATACGGCATGCCTCTGCAGGCAATCGTAATTGGTGAATTTGTTATCAATATCATTTTCTTTGGTTTCATCGCTTTGGGAGCACCAACCGCTATTCAGGACGTTATTACAGGTCTTGCACTGTTAATCATCATCACCGTGACCACGAAGGTCAACAAAGGTGAGATCGTAAAATAATCGGAGGAGGAAAATGCAATGAGCGAGGTAAGACTACAGGTAAAAAATCTTTGCAAGTCCTTCGGTATTACGAAGGCAGTTCAAAATGTTTCCTTTAATGTAAATAAAGGAGAGGTTCATGCACTGATCGGAGAGAATGGTTCCGGAAAATCAACACTGACCAATATGCTGACAGGAATTTACAGCATTGGAAGTGGGACCTTTATTCTGGATGGAAAAGAGATCCATCCGAAAAACCAGGTGGAAGCAAACGACGAGGGAGTGTCCATTATCGTGCAGGAGCTTGGTACTCTGTCCGGTCTGACAGTTGCAGAGAATATTTTCCTCGGACATGAGGATCAGTTCGTACATATGGGGATCAAAAATACCAATGCGATGAACAAAAAAGCAACAGAATTACTGAAAAAATACGGATTTGACCGAATTAAGGCATCCGATATCATTGATGACTACAATTTTGAGGATCGTAAATTAGTAGAGATCGTAAAGGCAACTTATTTTGATCCAAAGATCGTTGTGATCGATGAAACCACAACCGCACTTTCACAGGAAGGACGTGAAGAGCTGTATAAGCACATGAACCGTATCCGTGAAAGTGGAAACTCTGTTATCTTCATTTCACATGACCTTCCGGAGGTTCTTGAAAGATCGGATACGATCACAATCTTAAGAGATGGTGTTTATATTGATACCGTAAAGAGTTCGGATGTGACCGAAGATGATCTGAAACGTCTGATGGTTGGACGTGAGGTAACCGGAGATTACTATCGTGCCGATTACGGCGAGAAGATATCAGATGAAGTTGTTTTATCTGTTAAAAATGTGACAGTACCAGGACTGATCAGTGATATCAGCTTTGATCTTCACAAAGGAGAGATGCTTGGATTTGGTGGACTTTCCGAATCCGGTATGCATGAGATCGGTAAGGCTATTTTCGGAGCATCTTATGACAGAGAAGGCTCTGTAACATTGGCAGATGGGACTGAGATCAATGATATCCCGACTGCGATCAGGCACAGTATTGCATATACATCCAAAGACCGTGACAACGAGTCAGTTGTATTGAACCAGAGTATCGGAGATAATATCTGCCTGCCTTCCCTGGATGAACTGTCCAATAAGGCACATATGTTAAGCGATAAGAAACGAAAAGAATTTGCAAACCAGTACGCAAAACAGATGTCAGTTAAGATGGTAAATGTTGACCAGTTTGTATCGGATCTGTCCGGTGGTAACAAACAGAAAGTGGTTCTGGCAAGATGGATCGGAAAAGACTCTGATATTGTCGTTTTAGACAGCCCGACACGAGGCATTGATATCAAGGTAAAACAGGATATCTATCAGCTGATGAACCAGATGCGAAAGAACGGTAAATCGATCATTATGATTTCCGAAGAGCTGATGGAGCTGATCGGTATGTGTGACCGTATCATTATTATGAAAGATGGCAGGATCAGCGGTGAGCTGGAGCGTAGTCAGGATCTGAATGAAAACAGCCTGATTACGATGATGGTATAAGGAGGCAGTTATGGAGAATCAAGCAAAGACAAACACAGAACAGAAAGAGCAGGAGCTCAAAAAACTATCAAAAATGTCAATGATTCGTTCACTTCTGCCGGTAGTAGGGCTGGTTGTGATCTTCCTGATGTTTAACGTATTGACAAACTTCAGGATGATGGGAAACCTGTCATTGGTACTTTCTCAGGTATATGTGACGATGATTGCAGCAACAGGTGTATTTTTCATTATGACGATGGGCGGACTTGATTTTTCACAGGGCTCCATCCTGGGCATCGCATCGATCGTGGTGTGTATGTTATCCAAGATCAGTATTCCACTTGCAATTGTAGGCGGTGTTGCGGCAGGAGCAGCGATCGGAGCATTAAACGGTTATTTTTATGTATACCGCAAGATCAAATCTTTTATTGTAACGATCTGTACGATGTTCCTGTTCCGTGGATTTATCAAATATTTAACCACAAATGCGCCGGTAGCAGGTTCTGCAAAGCTGATCAATTATGACAGTACAGCGCTGAAAATGACCTGTACCATAATCATTCTTGTGATTGGATTTATCGTATTCCGTTTCACAAAGTTTGGAACTTATTTAAAAGCGATCGGAGCAGGCGAGAAAGCAGCAATGTTTTCCGGTATCCGTACCGACCGTACGAAATTTTTGATCTATGTATTAGCAGGTGCGATCACAGGATTTGCAGCATTTATCAATGTGATCAAAGTTGGTTCTGTCACATCTTCCGGTGGTAACCAGCTGGAGACGCAGATCCTGATCGCATTGGTATTAGGAGGAATGCCAATTTCCGGTGGTGCAAAAGTCAGATTTGAAAATATCATTGTAGGTTCCCTTCTTTACATTGTATTGAATAGTGGACTGACCATGATGGGCTTCACTACACAGATGATGCAGTTGATACAGGGAATTGTATTCCTGATCTTCGTAGCAGTGTTCGCAGATCGTCAGTCATTACAGGTGATCAAATAGGCAAAAATACAGGACAGAAGGCGGTAAATGGATATGCCAGAACGAATCGGGACAGGGGAACAGAATTTACTGAAATATCAAAAATTATACAACTGGGGACGGACTCTGATCACGAGTGGAGTCATTAAAAATGATGACAAATTTCCGTCAGAAAATGTCCTGCAAAAAAAGTTTGGATATTCCAGACAGACAGTCCGGACGGCCTTAAATCAATTAGAGGCGGACGGACTGATCACTAGGGTAAAGGGAAGCGGCACCTATGTGTCTTATGAGAATAAGAATGAAGATGAGGAAAGACCGCGGATCGGTCTGATCCTAAGCTATTATTCTGATTATCTGTTCCCGAGGGTTTATGATGGGATTGATTCCGTTTTAAAGGAGGCAGGCTACGAGATCGATGTAACCGTAACCAAAAACCGTCTGAATGATGAAGCGGTATACCTGGAAGGGCTGCTAAACAGAAATGTTTCCGGTCTGATCATTGAGGGAACGCGTTCCAGTTTCCCAAATCCCAATATTCGCTTATACGAAGAGATAAGAAAACGGAACATCCCAACATTATTTATCCATAATCATTATCAGAATCTGAAATTTGACAGTGTGGAGATGTCGGATGCGCGGGCGGCATACAAAGTCACCGAGATACTGATCCAGAACGGACACCGTCGGATCGGTGGCATGTTCAAGTATGATGACATGCAGGGAATTGAGCGTTACAGAGGTTTTGTGGAATGCCTGTCAGATTATGGTGTGAAGTTCGATGATGATTACATACGCTGGTATTCCACCAAGGATATGGAAGAAAAACTGAGTAAAAAGGGGCTTACCCGGATGTACCGCCGGACAAAGGATTGTACGGCAATGATCCTGTATAACGATGAGATTGCCGGATATTATATGGATTTTCTGGAAGAACGTGGACTGCATGTGCCGGAAGATGTTTCGCTTGTGTCTTTTGATGATGCAGAACTGCGTCAGGATGCGAGGGTAAAGGTTTTATCAGCCATACATCCGAAATATAATCTGGGCAGGGTTACCGGGAAAAATCTGCTGCGTATGATGGATGATCCGGACTGGCAGGATAAAAATTATTCCTATCGTTTTCCGGTTACGCTAAATGATGGAAATTCCGTTTGGAAACGATAGGAAATAGAGAAAGGTTACGACGGAGCAGATCATAGAGAAATTTTTATAGAAATAATATCCCCCCATGGGGCTTGTGCAAAGAAAACAGTTTGTTATAATTGAGAAATCAAAGAAAACACAGGCAGATGGAGGAAAATGATATGCACATGGCGGATGCGCTGATCGCTCCGGCGGTAGCAGGTACAATGTATGTATGTTCTACGGCAGTAGCGGCCTATTCAGTAAAGAAAGTAAGACTGGAAACAGATACAAAAAAGGTGCCGGTTATGGGAATTATGGGGGCATTTGTTTTTGCAACCCAGATGATTAATTTTACGATTCCGGGTACTGGTTCAAGTGGACATTTATGTGGAGGCATGCTGCTGTCGGCTTTGTTAGGACCGTATGCAGGATTTTTAACGATGATAGGAGTTTTGCTGATACAGGGATTGTTATTTGCAGATGGCGGACTTCTGGCATTAGGCTGTAATGTTTGGAATATGGCATTTTATGGATGCTTTATAGGTTCCTTGCTTATTTGGAAGCCAATGATGAAAAATGGTATGTCGAAGGCAAAAATCATAACAGCATCTGTTTTGGGATGCGTGCTGACACTTCAGATGGGAGCGTTCAGTGTAACGTTAGAGACGTTAGCATCTGGTATTACGGATCTTCCATTTGCAACTTTTGTGGCAACCATGCAGCCGATCCATCTTGCGATTGGTTTCGTAGAGGGACTGATCACAGCAGCGGTGCTTGTTTTTGTTTATGAGGCAAGACCGGAGCTTTTGTTCTGCAGTTCACAGCTTGAGAAAAAAGAAGGCCGGTTTTCTTTCAAAAAGACAATGGCAATCCTTGCAGGGGTGGCATTGCTGATCGGAGGGGCATTGTCATTGGCAGCATCCTCCTATCCAGATGGATTGGAATGGTCAATAGCAAAGCTGACTGGTGCAACAGAAATGGAAGGAGCGGATAGTGGTATTTATCAAACAGCGAGTGCGATTCAGGATGTAACGTCGCTTCTTCCGGATTATGCGTTTAAGGGATCGGAGTCGGCACTGGGAACTACATTCTCAGGGATTGTAGGAAGTATTGTAGTGCTTCTGGTTTGCGTAGGTGCGTGCTATTTATTTAAATTTTTCAGAAAGAATAAGAAAGCATGAGTAAAATAAAAAAAGCAATCCATGAAATTCATGAAATGGATTCTTTGTCAGAAAGAAACCAGTGGGTGAATCAACTTCATCCACTGGTTAAATTTATTTTAACTGTTGTCTATATTGCAGTTGTTGTATCATTTCCAAAGTATGATGTGGCAGGGGTCATGGGAATGATGGTCTATCCTGTTGCAGTTTTTCTGCTGGCAGATCTTTCATTTTGCAAAAGTTTAGAACGTTTAAGGATTGTGTTGCCATTGGTATGTTTTATAGGTGTTTTTAATCCATTTTTTGATCAAAATTATTTTGTGATAAATAATGTGAGGGTCAGTGCCGGAGTTTTATCTATGATCACCTTAATTTTAAAAGGGATATTTAGTGTACTGGCATCTTATCTTCTGATCGCGACTACATCAATTGAAAAAATCTGCTATGCGTTACGCTGCCTTCATGTGCCAAAAGCGATTGTGACACAGATTATGCTGATGTACCGGTATATTACAGTGCTTCTGGAAGAGGTTGAGAGAATTACGCAGGCGTACATGCTCCGGGCACCAGGACAAAGGGGGATCCATTATAAGGCATGGGGAACTCTGGTAGGACAGCTGCTGCTAAAAAGTGTTGACAGAGCGAATGCTGTTTACGAGAGTATGCTGCTTCGCGGGTTTTGCGGTGAATATCAGTACATGGGAGAGAAGGTAACATGTCAATGGAAGGATATCTGCTATTTACTGATCTGGTGTGTAGTTTTTCTGGTATTTCGCAGATATCCAGTGGTATTATTAGCAGGTAGTATATTTGGAGGAGCATAGCATGGAGCAGGTAGGGATTGACATAGAGCAGTTATCATTTAGATATGAGACGGGAGTAGAAATACTGAAGGATATTACATTTCATGCGACAGGAGATGAGTCGATCGGTTTGATCGGGGCGAATGGAGTGGGAAAATCAACACTGTTGAAAATGCTTGTTGGATTAAATCTGGATTATGAGGGTATGATCCGTGTGGAAGGGCTTCCTGTAAAAAAAGATACACTGGCAGAGATACGTTCTAAAATCGGATATGTGTTTCAGGATTCGGAGAATCAACTGTTCATGAATACGGTATATGAGGATGTTGCATTTGCGCCAAGAAATTATGGATTATCGGAACATGAAGTTGCGGAGCGAGTGAAGGATGCGCTGGAACAAACCGGAATTAGTCATTTAAAAGATCGACCGATTTATAAAATGTCAGGTGGAGAAAAGAAACTTGCATCCATTGCTACGATTTTATCCATGACACCGGATATTATTTTAATGGATGAGCCGTCCATAGCACTTGATCCGAAAAACAGGAGAAATCTGATACGCATTTTAAATTCATTTCATTATTTGAAAATCATTGCATCCCATGATCTGGACATGATATTGGATACGTGCAGCAGGACAATTTTGATGTCAGATGGAAAAATGATTGCAGATGGCAGGACAGAGGACATTTTATATGACAAAGAGCTGTTGGAAAACTATAATTTAGAACTCCCCTTGTGTCTGCAAAAGCATTAGAAGACCGGAGAGATGAAAAGGACAGGGAACAGATGACACTTCAACAATTAAGATATGTGACAGCAGTAGCAGAGACAGGAACAATAACAGAGGCAGCCAACCGGCTCTATATTTCGCAGCCCAGCCTGACGAATGCGATCCATGAACTGGAAAAAGAGATGAATGTGGTTATTTTTAACCGGACCAACAAGGGCATTACGCTTTCGAAAGAGGGAGAAGATTTTCTGGGATATGCCAGACAGGTGTTAGAGCAGGCGGCAATCTTGGAGGATCGCTATAAGGGAAGCGGGGGTGGCAAAAAGCAGTTCTGCGTTTCCACCCAGCATTATTCCTTTGCGGTCAATGCGTTTGTGGATCTGATTAAAACCTATGGGCAGGAAGAATATGATTTCAGCCTCCGGGAGACACAGACCTATGAGATCATCGAGGATGTGGCGAAAATGAAAAGTGAGATCGGCATCCTGTTTCAGAACGATTTCAATGAAGCGGTGATCAGCAAGCTTTTAAGATTGCATGATCTGGAATTTCATCTGCTGTTTGTGGCAAAGCCGCATGTGTTTATCAGCAGAAAGCACCCGCTTGCGGGAAAAAACGTGATCACAAATGAAGAGTTGGAGCAATATCCTTATCTTTCGTTTGAGCAGGGCGAGCATAATTCGTTTTATTTTTCAGAAGAGATCTTTTCACCATCTGAGAGGAAGAAAAATATAAGGGTGAGAGACCGGGCAACGCTGTTTAACCTGCTGATCGGGTTGAATGGTTATACGGTATGCAGTGGTGTCATCGATAAAAAATTAAATGGAAAAGATATTATCGCGGTTCCGCTTGCGGACGAGAGCGAGATGCGGATCGGGTATATCGTCCATAAAAAAGGAATTTTAAGCAGACTGGGCAATACATACCTTGATGCGTTAAATAAATATTTGGAATAGAAAGGTTGTCTATAGTTTAAAACTATGGACAACCTGTTTTTTTAGATATTTTGCAATTTCATCCGAGGAAATTATAATGAGAACAACAAAAATGAGAAGGATAATTTTCAGGAGGATAGGAATGAAAACAGCAGTGATCGGGTTTCCAAGGATTGGCACATTAAGAGAGTTAAAATTTGCTTCGGAAAAATATTTCCGGAAAGAGATCGGTGCAGAAGAACTGTTTCAGACAGCAGGAACATTGAAAAAAACACACTGGAAGACACAGAAGGCAGCAGGGCTCGACTATATTTCCAGCAATGACTTTTCTTTTTATGACATGGTGCTCGATACGGCAGCACTGTTAAATATCGTTCCAAAGCGATACAGAGAATTAAATCTGCCGGAGCTTGATACTTATTTTGCAATGGCACGTGGCTACCAGGGCGCATCGGGAGATGTCAAAGCACTGGCAATGAGAAAATGGTTCAATACAAACTATCATTATATTGTGCCGGAGGTAGAAGACGATACCAGGATAACACTTGCAGGGGACAAGCTGTGGAAGGAATACGAAGAGGCAAAGGCACTTGGCATCGGGACAAAGCCGGTTGTGACCGGTGCCTATACGATGTTAAAGCTGTGCCGCTATACCGGGGAAAAGACAGCGGAAGATTTTGTGGATGCGATAACGGGTGCATATCGTGCACTGATCCAAAAGAGTGAGGAAAAGCAGATCGCATGGCTGCAATTTGACGAGCCGGCACTGGTGCGCGATATGACAGAGGAAGACGTGAAGCTATTTCACCAGATCTATGATGCACTTCTCCCGGAGGCGAAGCAGTGTAAGATCTTATTGCAGACCTATTTTGGGGATGTGAGGGATATTTATCCGGATCTCATAAAAATGCCGTTTTCCGGGATCGGACTGGACTTTATCGAGGGCAAAGAAACGGCTTCCCTGATCAAAAAATACGGTTTCCCGAAAGAGAAAGTATTATTTGCAGGTCTGGTCAACGGAAAAAATATCTGGAAGAATCATTATGAGAAAACATTGGCGGTTCTTGATGATCTGAAAAAAGATGGAATACAGATTGTGTTATCGACATCCTGTTCGTTACTGCATGTTCCTTATACATTAAAACATGAGAAAAAGCTTTCACAGGAATATCTGTCTTATTTTGCCTTTGCAGAGGAAAAACTGGCAGAGTTAAAGGAACTTGGAGAACTGGCAGAGCAGCAGGATTACACTGCTGATCCTGTTTATCAGAAGAACTGGGAACTTTTTGCCAAGGACAGAAACTGCAAAAATAAAAATGTTACAACACGTCTTTCACAGGTAACGCAAGACCATTACATCAGACTGCCGAAGCGCAGCGAGCGGCAGAAACTGCAGAAAAAAGAACTTGGCCTGCCGGAGTTCCCGACAACTACGATCGGTTCTTTCCCACAGACCAAAGAAGTAAAAGCGAAACGTGCCGCATTCCGCAAGGGGGAGATCACGGAGCAGGAGTATATCGCATTTACGCAGGAGAAGATCGCAGAGTGTATCCGGTGGCAGGAAGAGATCGGGCTGGATGTATTAGTGCATGGGGAATATGAGCGGAACGACATGGTCGAGTACTTCGGAGAGGCACTGGGAGGTTTCCTGTTTACAGAGAAAGCGTGGGTGCAGTCCTATGGTACAAGATGCGTAAAACCACCGGTTATCTGGGGCGATGTTTACCGTGAAAAGCCGATCACAGTTTCCTGGTCTGTCTATGCGCAGTCAAAGACAGAAAAGCTGATGAAAGGAATGTTGACCGGACCGGTTACCATTTTAAACTGGTCTTTCCCGCGAGAGGATATCTCCATCAGGGAATCAATATCGCAGATCGCACTGGCGATCCGGGACGAGGTGCTGGATCTGGAAGCAAATGGCATTAAGGTCATTCAAATCGATGAGGCTGCGTTAAGAGAAAAACTACCGCTCCGTAAATCTGACTGGGATACGGAATATCTTGATTTTGCAATTCCGGCATTCCGCCTGACACACAGCGGTGTGAAACCGGAAACACAGATCCACACGCATATGTGCTACAGTGAATTTACAGATATCATTCCGGCAATCGACGATATGGATGCGGATGTTATCACGTTTGAGGCATCACGTTCGGATTTACAGATCTTAGATTCGCTGCGGGAACATCATTTTGAGACAGAGGTCGGGCCGGGTGTATATGATATCCATTCTCCGCGTGTGCCGTCGGTAGAGGAAATTGTGAAAGCCTTACAGATCATGCTGACCAAAATCGACCGGGAAAATTTATGGGTAAACCCGGACTGTGGATTAAAGACAAGAGGCATGACGGAAACGGATGCAAGCCTTCGAAACATGGTAAAGGCGGCAGAGGAGATTCGAAAACTGGGGTAAGGAGCGTACATTACAAATGAAAATATCAGAGCTATCGAGAGAAAGAAAGAGTCTGTCATTTGAGATCTTTCCGCCGAAAAAGGACAGTGACCTGCGAAATATTGATGCAACGCTGGAAGTGTTAAGCGGGCTAAAACCGGATTATATCAGTGTAACATTTGGTGCGGGCGGCAGTGCAAACTGTAACCGCACCATTGAACTGGCAAAAAAGATCAAGTATGAGTACCACACGGAACCGGTGGTACATCTGACCTGCCTTCATTATGACAAGGCAGAAATTGATCAGTTTGCCAAAATATTAGAGAGCGAGGGCATTCAGAATATACTTGCCCTTCGCGGAGACCGCAATCCCAATATTGCGGAGAAAGAGGATTTTAAACATGCATCGGATCTGATCGCATATTTAAAACCAAAAACAGATTTCTGTTTTCTGGGTGCATGCTACCCGGAATGTCATCCGGAGTCAAAAAATAAAATTGATGAAATGAAATATTTAAGGGAAAAAGTGGATGCAGGCGCGGATGTGCTGTTGTCGCAGTTGTTTTTTGACAACCGCCATTTCTTTGATTTCCATGAAGCCTGTAAGATCGCAGGGATTGATGTTCCGGTGATCCCGGGGATCATGCCGGTCATTAATGCCGCCCAGATCAAGAGAATGGTAACGATGTGCGGAGCCAGTTTCCCGGAGCGTTTTCAGAAGATCATTAACAAATATGAAGATAAGAAAGAGGCACTGTTTGATGCCGGGATGTCCTACGCGCTCAGTCAGATCATTGATCTGCTGGTGAGTGATATTGATGGGATCCATTTGTATACCATGAATAATCCGAAGGTGGCGCGGAAGATATGCGAGGGGATCCAGAATATCATTAATGTGTGAGAGAATGAGGCGGTGGTAAGCCATGCCATTCGGACTACACTGCGTTACATCCTCAAGGAGGGCTGTCGCCGTATAAAAAAGCTACAAGCCGAGCTCATTCGCAATCCGCTACGCTACTTGCTCATGGCTGTCGCCGTATAAAAAAGCTACAAGCCGAGCCAGCTCGATTACACTTCGCTTCATCTCGCTGAGGGCTGTCGCCCAATAAAATAACAAAAAATAACGCCGTTACGAATAAATTCGCACGACGTTATTTTTGTATTTTACTCGGCTTGTAGCTTAGCCAAAGTATCTCTTTAATAAGCCCTCAAATGCTTTCCCGTGTCTTGCCTCATCACGAGCCATCTCATGTACGGTGTCATGGATCGCATCAAGGTTTGCAGCTTTGGCTCTCTTTGCAAGGTCAGTCTTTCCTGCAGTTGCGCCGTTTTCTGCATCAACTCTCATCTCAAGGTTTTTCTTTGTGCTGTCGGTTACAACTTCACCAAGCAGTTCTGCGAATTTTGCAGCGTGTTCTGCCTCTTCCCAGGCAGCTTTCTCATAGTAGGAACCAACTTCCGGATATCCTTCACGATAAGCAACACGTGCCATTGCAAGATACATACCAACCTCTGAGCACTCGCCCTCAAAGTTTGCTCTTAAATCTGAAACGATGTCCTCGCTCACACCTTTTGCAACACCTACTACGTGCTCTGCAGCCCATGTTCTGTCTCCATCCTGAAGTTTGAATTTCTCTGCCGGTGCTTTACATACTGGGCAGATTTCCGGAGCTGCCTCTCCCTCGTAAACATAACCACATACTGTACATACATACTTTGCCATAATTTTATTCTCCTTTTCTTAAAAAATTGTGTGCTCTTAAAATTGAAATAGTAACTATTACTGATTTTAAACTCTAATTATGAATTTGTCAATCAGTTTTTTGAATGTTTTTCAAAAAATTTCGTCCTCTTAGTCTGCCCCAAAAGTCTTTTTACAATCCGGACATTTCCCATAAAAATAAATGAGGTGTCCTTCAATCTCGCCATCAAAATTCTGGCTGGCGAGAACATTGATATGGTCGAGTCCGGTGACATCCAGATCCAGAACACTGCCGCAGTGATTGCAGATGAAATGGTAGTGCGGAGCCGGATTTCCGTCAAAACGGTCAGGTCCGATGCCGGTGGAGAGCTTTTGGATCTCCCCGATCTCAGAAAGCAGTGACAGATTGCGGTAAACGGTACCGAGACTGATATTCGGAAATTCTTTTTTTACATTCAGATAAACGGTTTCTGCTGTGGGATGGTCATACCGGGTCATGAGAAAACTCTTGATGGCATCCCGTTGTTTACTGTTTTTTAGCATATCGTCCCTTTCTGTAATAATAGGAATTATTACTATAATAAATATAAAACAAAAACTGGGAAATGTCAAGCGCTATGATAATATTTTTCTTAATCGTTCTAATCCTCCCCCATCCGGAATACAAATAGAAGAAAGTAAATAGAAATGCAGGAGTATCCGATGTCCGGGATGAAACGATTTGTTGCATATATCTATTCTTATGAAAATGGGGAAAAGAACGAAAATATAGGATTTGCCAAAATGGAGCTGCGTGCAAAAGAGGGAAGAATGGAGATCCATATACGGGGAGCCGCCCCGGTGCAAAAAGGGGTAAAGGTCAACCTGTTCATCCGTGAGCAGGAAGAGATCGTGGTGATCCCGTTAGGCGAGATGCCAATGCAGGGGGGACGAGGCGATTTCCTGACGGCATTTGAACTTGAAAATGTAATGGGAACAGAATTAAATTTCCGGGCGATGGAGGGGATCCTTCTGCTAGCCGGGGATGGCAGTATCTTTATGAGCAGGTGGAAAGAGGGTGAGCCATTCCGGGTCATGCCGGAACAGATCCGTTTCTGGGAGAAAAAACATGTGGCAGAGGAGGCAGACACAGGGCAGGAGACCACACCGACCATCGAGACAACCCAGCCACAGACCGCACAGCCCCCCGAATCCGCCCAATTACAGCAGCAAGACCATCCACAGGAGACAGTCAGTGCCACAGAGCTTCCGGTGCGGAATATCTATCCGCAGTGCGACTGGGAGACGTGCTGGGAGTTTTTACTGGCAAATCATGAGCACTTTGTATTTTACAAAAAGGGAGAGATCACCTGCGTTAAGATCGAGCTGAAACATATCCGGGAGCTGCCACGCCGTTACTGGTATCTGGGAAATAACAGCTTTTTGCTGCATGGATTTTTTAATTATCGTTATCTGGTGGTGGGAAAAATGGAAGAAAGTACCTGGTTTATCGGAGTACCTGGTATTTATCAGGCGCAGGAGCGCGTGATGGCGACCATTTTCGGTTTTCCGGAATTTATGCCGGAGCCGGTGGAAAACCAGTTTGGATACTGGTACCGGATTGTGGAAGAGTAGAAATCAGGTGTCTGGGCGGATGAGGGCGTAGCGTATGTGATCGGTCCATTTCCCCTGAATGAGGAGGGATTTTTGTTCCATTCCTTCTTCAATAAAGTGCAAACGCTCCAGCAGGTGGATGGATGACGTATTTTCCGGCATGACACGGGCAAACACGCGATGCAGATCCAATTCGCCAAACGCGATCGCACAGACTTTATAGAGAGCTTCGGTGGCATAGCCCTGATGCCAGAAAGCGGCATCGAATTTGTAACCGATCTCTGTGCAGGAATAGGGAATAGGCATAATATTATGAAGACAGACCGTGCCGATCATATGCGACGGGTCATGTTTGGAAAAAACATAAAAACGGATGCTCTGCTGTTTGAGAGCCAGTTTTAATTCACATTTTAAAACAGCCTGCTGATAATGCAGGGTATAAAAATTAACCGGGCGTGTTGCCTCATATTTTTCAAATGTCTCCCGGTTGCGAAGCTGAAATTCTAACAGATCCCGCAAAAAATCTGTGGACGGGAGCCTTAAGATCAGACGATCTGTAGTATATTCGAAATTCATCAGACACCTCATTTCCGCGTGCTCGACAAACACTAAAATCTAGGTTACAATATGCAGTGATACTGACATTTGCGCGTGTTAAAGTGAATGCAGTGATCATAATAATCATAGTATAACATTTTGGAGAGACTGTCCATGACGAAGGAAGAAAAATATATGAAGGCGGCGATCCGGGAGGCAAAAAAAGCGTATGCGCTGGATGAGGTGCCGATCGGCTGCGTCATCGTGCAGCAGGATAAGATCATAGCCCGCGGGTATAATAGAAGAAATACGGAAGGAAACACGTTAGCACACGCAGAACTGACTGCGATCAAAAAGGCGAGCAAAAAGACAGGGGACTGGCGTCTGGAGGACTGCACCATGTATGTCACGTTAGAGCCGTGCCAGATGTGCGCCGGGGCGATTGTCCAGAGCCGGATGCAAAAGGTGGTCATTGGAAGCATGAATCCGAAAGCGGGTTGTGCCGGCTCCATATTAAATCTTTTGCAGATGGCACAATTTAATCATCAGGTAGAGATTGAAAAGGGGATTTTAGGAGAAGAATGTTCAACGATGCTCTCTACATTTTTCCGCGAACTGAGGGAAAAAAAGAAGGCAAAAGCCCCCGAAACTATTGACAATACTACAGAAAATAAGCTATACTAAAGACTCCGAGCAGCCGGGGTGGTAGCGGTACCCTGCACCAGCAATCCGCTATAGCTGGGGTGATATCAAACAGAGGCTTTCAGGCAGTGGAGCTGCCCTTCATAAGTGGCGTTGAAGTCTGGGTCTTACGCAACAGGAATTTACGAACCGGGTCAGGTCAGGAATGGAGCAGCCCTAAGTAAAAGCTCTTGTGTGCCGTGAGGGTGCCTGGGCCGAGCAGGCTGTGGAGGTAACGTCTAAGGTTTGGAGTCGACGGGCGATGCTCGGTTTAAAATGTGTCAGACAGCGAAAACTGCCTGGCTTTTTTTCTATCTGGAAACCAGTGTGAAAAATAAATTTTTCACACCTTAGATGCCCTGAAACGAGTGAAGAAATGGAGCTTAAAATGAAAGATAAGGTCAGAAAGTACCTGTACGAAATTGGTGAGGTCATAGAGCTTTTAATGGCAGTTGTGGTCATTGGTGCAATCATTGTGGCAGTAATGACATTGATCCCGGAGTTTGCACATTATTGGACGATCCGGATGCAGCAGGGGGCGTTGCTTGAATTTATCGATGCTGTGCTGGATGTTGTGATCGGGATCGAATTTGTAAAAATGCTCTGCAAACCAAATTCCAGGAACATCATAGAGGTGCTTGTGTTCGTTATTTCACGTCATATGATCGTAAACAACACAACACCATTGGAAGATCTGCTGGCAGTGATCAGCATTTGTATTTTATTTTTCTTTCGGAGATTTATGGATGCTACCAGGAAAGAAAAAGAAGAGAAAGAAGAGAATTGAGAAAAATAATCGAGAACCCGTTAATTTTTTCACAAAGTTAAAACTATTGTATCAAACTTCCGGGGAAATGTCAAATAAAACTGCATTTATTTGAGTACAAACATTGAAATTCCAAAAAACTGATATATAATAAGAGCAGAATATACGCGAAATAAGAAGTGTATAAATAATGAGAAAAGAGAGGAAAAGAAATGTTTGGATTTGGACAGTTAATCGACATTCTGAAAAAAGATCCGAAAAAAATCGTATTTACAGAGGGAAATGACCCTCGTATCTTAGAGGCAGCTTCCCGTCTGTTAGCAGGAACCTTCCTTCATCCAATCTTAGTTGGAAATCCAGAGGAGATCGCAAAGGTTGCTGAGGAAGCAGGCTTTAACATCCGTGGAGCAGAGATCATCGACCCGACAAACTATGACAGATTTGATGAGATGGTTGCAATGTTCTGTGAACTTCGTAAGAGCAAAGGTGTTACACCGGAGCAGGCAAAAGGAATCTTATCCCAGGCAAACTACTTCGGAACCATGTTAGTAAAAATGGGTGTTGCAGATGCCCTTCTTGGCGGAGCTACTTATTCTACTGCTGATACGGTACGTCCGGCATTACAGCTGATCAAGACAAAACCAGGCAACACGATCGTATCTTCCTGCTTTATCATGGTACGTCCGGCAGCTACCGGTGAGAACGAAGTTCTTGCAATGGGTGACTGTGCGATCAATATCCATCCAACAGAGGACGAGTTAGTAGAAATCGCTGGTGAGACAGCAGAGTGTGCAAGAATTTTCGGTGTAGATCCGAAAGTTGCATTCTTAAGCTACTCTACCTTTGGCTCAGGAAAAGGAGAGGATGTTGATAAGATGCGTCATGCAGCAGAGAAAGCAGCTGCAAAATATCCAAATCTTCCGATCGCCGGAGAGATGCAGTTTGATGCAGCCGTATCTCCTCGTGTAGCTCGTACAAAATGCCCGGGAAATGAAGTTGCAGGTCATGCAAATACCTTTATCTTCCCAGACATCAATGCTGGTAACATTGGTTATAAGATTGCACAGCGTCTTGGTAACTTCGATGCTTACGGACCAATCTTACTTGGTTTAAATGCACCGATCAATGACTTATCCCGTGGATGTAACGCATCTGAGGTATATTCTATGGCAATCATTACAGCAGCACTTGCATAAGAGTGTCGCTATATCAGAGAAAAGGAGTATCGCAAATATCGCGATACTCCTTTTTTGGTGCATAAGATACTTCCGTATCATATCTTGGGACAAAAAAGAGAACTGCCAAAGCAGCTCTCTTTTAAAAGTTCTCTTATTTGTTATCTTTGCTTGAGTGAGTCGGGTATTTATCGATCATACGCTCAATCAGTTCAACGGATTCTTTGATACCGTAGTGAGCACTGTTGATACACAGATCATAGTTTACGGCATCGCCCCATTTACGACCGGTATAGAAGTTGTAATAACGTTCGTGCTGACGATCAAGCTTTTTTAAGAGCTTAACAGCTGCACGATATTCTAAGTGGTTTACTTCCATGATACGGCGTACACGCTGCTCAAATGGAGCTGTGATAAAGATACTGATGTGCGGAATGCGGTTGTTGGTCAGGATCACATCTGCACAACGTCCCATTACGATAAAGTCTTCATTCTTTGCCATATCGCGGATCAGATCACTCTGGTTGAAGAATACAGCATCTTTTTTCGGAAGACCATGATAGCGGTTAAAATCGCTGATGCGGCGCTTCGCATGGGTATCTGGAAGTTTATCTAATGCAGTTGCGAAGTTATCGCGGTCTGCAACAGAGTCCTGCTCAGCCTCTAAACGGGCTAAAACCTGATTAAAGATTTCAACATCATAGTAGTTGATCTTCAGTGCATCTGCTAGGGCAAATCCGATATCGGTTCCGGCACTTCCGTGCGTTCTTCCAATACAAACGATCAAATGATCATTCGGGGATGCCTGACGATGCAGGTTTGAGATATTAAGGGCTGCTAACTGATCATCAACGATATCAACGGAACCGAAAGACATAGGGATCTTTTCAATCTCTTTTAAAATCTCGTTGTATTCGGTCATCATACGGCTGCGGTCTTCCTTGTTGCGGATGGTACGCGCCATATTACCGATCAGAGCGATTTCACTTCGTAATACATGACCCTGTGGATGCGCATAGATCAATGTGGCAAGAGTGGAAATGTGTCCGTCTTTGTCGCCACTGAAGGTACGTCCCAAGGCAGAGCCGGATAACTGGTAAACATCGGTGTCTAAATCATAAATCCGTTTTGCCAGTTCAAAACATTTTTCGTGATTATTTTCCATATTCGCTTCCCTCCCTTATAAGAAGAATATCAGCATATCCAACAGGAACACTGGAATTAAGAATGACAGCGACCACAGCAGATATCCGAAGAAAGATGGCATACGGATACCGTTTTCGTCGGAAATGGATTTTACCATAAAGTTTGGTGCATTTCCGATGTATGTATTTGCACCCATAAATACAGCACCGCAGGAGATTGCCATTAACATGTGGGCAGGAATGATACCTACGGAAGTTACAAGACCTTCTGTAAATCCTAAAGAACCGGCGGTTGTTAAGAATACAAGGTAGGTCGGTGTGTTATCAAGGAAACTTGATAAAAGTCCGGTAGCCCAGAACATTTCAAATGGTTCTGTGATACCCAGGTCAGCACCTTTTGCTTTTAAGATCATAAGGGCTGGCTGCATGGTAATGAAGATACCAACGAATAATACAGCAACTTCTTTGATCGCACCCCAGGTAAAGTGGTTCTTTGTACGGATTTCCGGATTGGATGTACGGAAAGACAACAGTGCGGCAAGAAGGATGATGGCGATCTCAATGATAGATGGGAAGCCAAGAACAACCTCGCCAAAGTGGATACCACGTACATTTCCGGCAGCATCCTGGAATGCAGGAAGGCTTGGAAGAGAACCGCTTAAGATAACTGCAACAACGATCATAACAAGGAAGATGATGTTGTGAGCACCATCTAAACGGATGGTGGTTCCCGGTTTACTGATGTCTGGTCTCATACCATCTGCAATATCTTTACGATAGTTGCGTCTGTCAAGGAAATAGAAGATGGTAAGTAAGACAACCATATTCGTAAGTAACATTGGGAATAAGTGTAAGCTCCAGAAGAATGGAACACCACGCATAAATCCCATTAAAAGTGGCGGATCACCGATTGGGGTTAAGCATCCACCGATGTTGGAGATCAGGAAAATGAAAAAGATCATAATGTGACTTTTTCTTGTTCTCCAGGAGTTCATCTTGATCACAGGACGAACCATTAACATACTGGCACCAGTGGTTCCGATACAGCTGGAAAGTAAGGTACCGATCGCAAGGAAGATTACATTGACCCTTGGGGAACCGGCAAGGTCGCCCTCTAATGTGATGTTACCGGCAACACAGAACAGACCGAATAACAGAACAATAAAGGTCAGATAATCGTTCAGGATACATTCAAGCACGGTTTCTGTTGCCATTCCTGCACCATATTTGATGGCAAATGGAATGATGAATAAAAGCGACCATGCTGCAACAGCGATTGGCTGATTTTTTTCCCACCATTCAGGCTTTACTAAAGGCAGGACTGCGATACACAACAGAAGACCTGCAAATGGAATACAAAGCCAAAGGGGAACGTTTGTCGTTGCGCTTTCCGCTCCGGATTCTGCAGCCATGACAGAAAGAGGGCTACAGGAAAGTGCAGCGAGAATGCCTGCGCAAAAAGTAAAAAACTTTTTCATATGACATTACCTCCGATATCATATTTCATAGATAAACTATTTTTCAACCCCTTATTATGGCTACTGGGTTTCAAAAAGTCAATCAAAAAGTTCCGAATTGTAAAAAATTGTAAAAAGTTTAGCGAATCAGTAACAATTTTTGAGCAAAAATAAAGAAAATTAGTGCAAAAAAGTGGACAGACAGAGTTGACAGAGCAGGTGGCGGGTGGTAGATTGTAAAAGTATTTAATTAAAGAAGAAAGTCATTACAAATGGGGACGATTATGTTTAAGAACAGAGGAAGAATAAAGCGGGTTCTGGAAGAATACATGATCTTAACAGTGGCAACCCTGATCCTTGTGGTTGGTGTTTATGTATTCAAGTTTCCAAACAATTTTTCATTTGGAGGAGTAACCGGTATCGCAGTCGTTTTGAGTGCAGTACTGCCGGCCACTCCGGGAAGCCTTACCTTTATCATCAATATGCTGCTTCTGGTATTCGGCTTTATTTTTTTGGGAAAAGGCTTCGGATTTAAGACAGTATATGTCAGCCTTTTAATGTCAGTCGGATTAAGTGCAGCGGAAAGCTGGTTTCCAATGGATGGACCACTGACCAACCAGCCAGTCTTAGAGCTTATGTATGCGATCGTGCTGCCGGCTTTCAGTGCGGCGATCATGTTTAACGTGGGCGCATCCGGTGGCGGAACAGATATTGTGGCGATGATCTTAAAGAAATATACCCGCTTAAATATCGGTGCGGCGCTGTTTCTGGTAGATATGGGAATTGTCATAGCATCCTGTCTGGTATTTGATGCACAGACCGGACTTTGTTCCCTGTGTGGACTGCTTGCCAAATCACTGGTTGTCGATAATGTCATTGAGAGTATCAACCTGTGTAAATATTTCACGATCATCTGCAACGATCCGGAGCCGATCTGTGCGTTTATCACAGAACATTTAAAACGCAGTGCCACGATCTGTCATGCAGAAGGTGCTTACCAGCACAATGAAAAGACCGTGATTATTACGATTATGAAACGAAGCCAGGCGGTGGAACTGCGTAACTATATCCGGGAGAACCAGCCCTCTGCATTCATTGCGATCACAAACAGCAGTGAGATCATTGGAAAGGGCTTCCGCGGATTCAATTAAAAAGGAGAAGAGAAATGCTGATCAGTTTACTTGTAACAGTTATATTTGGGGTGGCTTATTTTTACATTGAAATACCGGCACTGAATATCCATTCGGCAGAGTTTTACACGTTTGCCTATCTGCTTTGTATCGTGTACTGTGCCACAAATATTTTTGTGACGGGCTTCCGCTCGAAAAATGTCAAGGAGTTTGGCTTACATCTGGTAAAGAAATGTACTGTACCGGTTGTGATCGCCGTTGTTTTGTTTGCGGTCAGCGTGGTCGGTGGAATCGCGGGCAATGTATTTTTCCGTTCTAAAACTTATGCAACACTGCTTCCGGTCAAACAGGGAGATTTTTCAAAAGAAGTAGAAGAAGTGACCTGGGATCAGATCCCAATGCTGGATGAGACTTCGGCAAATACACTTGCGAATAAAAAGATGGGAGAGCTGTCGGATCTGGTTTCCCAGTTCGAAGTCGATGAGGAATCGGCACAGATCAATTATAACGATATCCCGGTCCGTGCAACCTACCTGAATTATGGTGATATCATCAAATGGTGGAAAAACAGAAAGAACGGTATTCCGGCATATCTGCTGATCGATATGGTGACGCAGGAAGTTACCGTAAAGCGGCTGGATGAGGGAATGAAATATTCACCGTCAGAGCCATTAAACCGTAATATTGACCGGTATCTTCGCTTTAAATATCCGACGAAGATGTTTTATGATGTCAACTTTGAAGTAGATGACGATGGCGTTCCGTACTGGTGTGCCACGGTGGTAAAAAAGACCATCGGATTGTTTGGCGGAACGGATGTAGAGGGTGCGGTGCTTGTCAATGCGGTGACCGGCGAGAGCCAGTACTATGAGATAGGAGATGTCCCAAACTGGGTTGACCGTGTGTGCAGTGCAAGCCTGATCATGGAACAGTATGATTACTACGGACTGTATCAGGGCGGCTTCTGGAATTCCATTTTAGGACAGAGTGGATGCACCAAGTCTACCAGCGGTTACAATTACATTGCGATGGATGATGATGTATGGGTCTACACCGGCGTTACTTCGGTCGGCGGAGATGAGAGTAACCTTGGATTTATCCTGGTCAATCAGAGAACAAAGGATGCAAGGTATTATGTCTGCGCCGGAGCAAACGAGGCATCCGGTATGAAGTCCGCACAGGGTGCGGTCCAGCAGTACAGCTATCAGTCCACATTCCCGATCTTATTAAACATTGGTGGGGAACCTACTTATTTCATGGCATTAAAGGATGCTTCCCAGCTCGTAAAAATGTATGCCATGGTAAATGTCAGCCAGTATCAGATCGTTGCCGTCGGATCCACAGTAGAGGAATGTCAGCAGAACTATGCTGAGCAGATGGTGAAAAACGGACTGGCACAGGCGGAGGAGACAAAGCTGGACGAACAGGCAGAAGTGACAGGAAAAATCGAAGAGATCCGTTCCGCAGTCATGGACGGAGATACCTGCTACTTTATCCGTTTGCAAGATAGCAACGTGTATTATATAATAAATGCAAGAGAGTATCCACTTGCAACGATTTTAAATGTAGAGGATAAAGTTCATATCGTATACAAGGTCGGAGAAGGAGAGATCCTGACCGGGGTATCGGTGGAGAGAAAATAAAGGGGGACACACAAGTGAATATTTTAGAGGATTCAAAACAGTGCTATATTAAGGCTGCGATGGAGGCTTGTACGCCAGAAGAGAAAAAGGTATTGGAAAAGAAACTGGCAGAGATCGACTGGTCGGTATTAGAACACATCGAGCGAAAAGAAACGGTAAATGAGAGAGGTGTCTTTGCACCACTTGAGGCAGTAGAACTTTCTGAGATCGAAAGACGTGGTGAGGAATTTCGTAAGATCGGACTGGAAGCGATCCGTGCGGGCAAGGTCGGAGCTGTGCTTTTAGCAGGCGGACAGGGAACCAGACTCGGACTCGACAAGCCAAAGGGAACATTAAACATCGGTATCAACCGGGAATTATATCTGTTTGAGCAGCTGCTCCGCAACCTGATGGATGTGACAGATGAGGCAGGTGTATCGGTTCCTTTATACATTATGACAAGTGATATCAACCATGATGACACCGTTGCATTTTTTGAGGGGCATCAGTACTTCGGTTATCCCAGAGAGGATGTGCGTTTCTTCGTGCAGGAGATGGCTCCGGCGTGTGATTATCAGGGCAGAGTTTATATGGAGAGCAACACCAAAGTTGCAATGTCACCAAACGGCAACGGTGGATGGTTTAGTTCTATGGTAAATGCAGGACTTCTTTCTGATATTAAAGCAAGAGGTATTGAGTGGATCAACGTATTTGCAGTAGACAACTGCTTGCAGCGGATCGCAGACCCGGTATTCGTAGGCGCGACCATTGCATACGGCAGAGAGAGCGGAGCAAAGGTAGTGCGCAAAGCAGCACCGGATGAAAAAGTAGGTGTACTCTGTACCGAGGATGGCAGACCATCGATCGCCGAGTACTACGAGATGACACAGGAGATGGCAACAGCACGCAAGGAAAACGGAGATCTGCTTTACGGATTTGGAGTGATCTTAAACTATCTGTTTTCAGAGAAACGCTTAGAGGAGATCGCAGATGCCAGAATGCCGGTTCATGTTGTGGAAAAGAAGATCCCGTACATGGATCTGGAAGGCAACTTCATCAAACCGGAAGAGCCAAACGGTTACAAATTCGAAAATCTGGTACTTGATATGGTACACATGATGGCGGACTGCCTTCCGTATGAAGTAGACCGTGCAAGAGAATTTGCCCCGATCAAAAATTTACATGGTGTCGACTCCTTAGATTCGGCTAGAGAGCTGATGAAAGGCTGCGGCATCGAATTATAAATAATAAGAAGAACACAAGAAACCCCGATAAAATTTTAGAAATATTTTATCGGGGTTTTACGATGGATTTAGCATTGTCTGTTATACTAAAAGAAAGAGGCTGCCGGGGAGAGGCGGCCCGGAAATGGAGAATACATAATTCTATGGGACAAAAGAAAGTAAGCAGCCACTACGAGCAGGGGGTTATGGTAGAGAGCCAGCAGACAGAAAATTCGAGTGAAGAAGTGTTGCAGGTATATGAAGTGATGTCTTTGCAGGAAGCGATGAATGATGATATGGAGCGGATCGCAGGCATCAAGGATGAATTTTCGCAGACGATCGACCCGATCCTTCGGATGTATAATGCTGCATTGTGTGCGACAACAGCGCGGTTAGAGATCATCGAGGACGAATTTCAGTACCGTAAGTTAAGATGTCCGATCCACCATATTGATACACGGCTGAAATCAGCAAAGAGTATTCTGGGAAAACTCGAGAAAAAAGATCTTGACCTGACCCTCGGTGCCGCCTGCAACAATATCTACGATATTGCCGGGATCCGTGTTGTATGTTCCTATATCAAGGATGTCTATCTGATCCGTGACCGTATCATGGCGCAGGATGATATCTATATCATGCAGATCAAAGATTATATCCAGGAGCCAAAGCCAAATGGTTACCGGAGTCTTCATATGGTTATCCGTGTGCCGGTTTATTTTATGAACAAAAAGCAGATGGTTCCGGTTGAATTGCAGATCCGGACACTGGCAATGGATCTGTGGGCGAGCTTAGAGCATGACATCAAATACAAGTCACTTTATCAGGGAAACGTCAATGATTTCTCGGACGAATTAAAGGAGTGCAGCCGCCTCATTTATCAGGCAGAGGAAAAGATGGAAGTGATGAATGCGATGCTTGAACCATAAAATAAAAATTTTTAAAATAGTTATTGACAAATAACATATGTTAGTATAAACTAACTATCGGAAAAGGAAATGAGCAGAACAAAAGCTCTTTCTTTTTTGAACATGGGTTAGCTAAAACTAACTTGAAAATATAGGAGATGACCATGAGCAGGGAAGTGTTAGAGATTGTGGAGAAGATGGATAAAAAAGAATTAAAGACTCAATTGGCACTTCAGTGTGCCCCGCTTCTTACGGGAATAAAACTTTCCAATTTACTGACGGTTTCAAAAAACTGCGTAGAAGATGTGGAAGATTTATTCCGTGATACAGATATTACTGTACATACACTCTACCAGACAGAGAATCGTGCTACCATGCTTTTATTCCGGGAAAAAGAATTGCTCGCTTACTTAAACCGGGAAGAGGTACGACAGACGATGTTATTGTTTGGGTATCAGACATTACGCCTTATTGACATTTTTGAAAAATTGTGTGCCCGCTATCAAAAATATATGTCAGACCATCAGTCTTTTCCACATGAACTTGGCCTGCTCCTAGGTTACCCTGTAGAAGATGTATTAGGGTTTATTGAGAACGAGGGAAGAAATTATTTATACAGCGGTTATTGGAAAGTATACGGAGATGTGGCAAAAGCCAGAAGAACATTCGAACAATATAACGCTGCAAGAGAAGAGGCTATCCGGCTGGTTTTCGCAGGAATGGACATTACAGAACTCGTGATGTATGGAAAACTGCTCCAATCAGCATAATAACAGGATAAAATGTAAAGAAGACATCAAAAAGGATGCCAGAATGGAGGAAATATGAGTCAGATTATCGTAGCATACTGGTCACAGACCGGCAATACGGAGGCAATGGCAAATGCTGTTGCAGAGGGGATCAAAGAGGCAGGAAAAGATGCAGCGGTTTTACCGATTTCTGCCGTATCCATGGATGACTTAAAGGCAGCAGATTCCTTTGCGCTTGGATGCCCTGCAATGGGAGCAGAGGTATTAGAGGAAGGCGAGATGGAGCCTTTTGTAACGGAAGTAGAAGGATTTGTAAGTGGAAAGAAAGTCGGACTGTTCGGTTCTTACGGATGGGGCGACGGACAGTGGATGCGTGACTGGGAAGACCGTATGAACGCAGCCGGCGCTGTGATCGCAACAGGCGAAGGTGTGATTGCACATGAAGCACCAGATGACGATGCGATTGCTGCATGCAAGGCACTTGGCAAGGCATTGGCATAAAAAGAAAGAATGTAAGCTGATTGGGGGCCGCACACGGGAAACCGTGTGCGGCTTCTTTTTGTCGAAAAAAGAGGGGGATATGAGAAAAATGATTGGATATGCTAGTTGACACAGAGTGAGAACGGGTGTATATTCTATATACCCCTAGGGGGTATAAGAAACACAAATGGAGGTAGAGGCAATGTCATGTGAAAAATGTGCAGCAGAAGGTTCCGTCCGTCACAAGCAGCGCGAGGCAGAAGAAAAAAAGAAACTCATCACGCGGATGAGCCGCATTGAGGGTCAGGTACGCGGTGTAAAGGCGATGGTAGAAGATGACCGCTACTGCGTGGATATCTTAACACAGGTATCTGCAATCCAGGCAGCACTCAACTCGTTTAATAAAGAGCTTTTATCCCGACATATCAAAAGTTGTGTTTCGGAAGATATCCGTGAGGGAAAAGAAGAGGCAGTGGACGAACTGTGCGATCTGCTTCAGAAATTAATGAAATGAAAGAGAGGGCGAAAAGTTGAAAAAAAGTTTTGACGTGACTGGCATGAGCTGTTCTGCCTGCTCTGCCCATGTGGAAAAAAGCGTCTCGAAAGTGGATGGCGTAGATAAAGTAATGGTAAACCTGTTGACAAACAGCATGCAGGTAGAATTTCAGGAAGAAAAGACCAATACGGCAGCCATCATCAAAGCCGTAGAGGAAGCTGGCTATGGAGCCTCGGTAAAGGGAAAGACAGCTGAAAAGGCATCCGGTGAGACGGATGCGGTATCGGTACAGCAGAAAAACATCGCAAACATGAAAAAGCGATTGATCATTTCTGTTATTTTTCTTGTGCCGTTAATGTATGTTTCGATGGGACATATGATCTATAACTGGCTTGGCGTGCCAATGCCGCCGTTTACGATGAAGTTTTTACACGGCAATGAAAATGCAGTTACCTATGCGTTTACGCAGTTCTTATTGTTGCTGCCGATCCTGTTTGTGAATCAGAAATATTTCCGCAACGGATTTAAGACGTTGGTAAAGCGCAGTCCGAACATGGACAGCCTGATCGCGATCGGAGCGACCGCATCGATCGTGTATGGTATCTTTGCCATTTACCGGATCGGATATGGACTCGGACATGGGGATGCAGACGTGGTCATGCACTACAGCCATGATCTCTACTTTGAGTCAGCCGGTATGATCTTAACCCTGATCACGGTTGGAAAATATCTTGAGACGAAGTCCAAAGGTCGGACGAGCGAGGCGATCACAAAACTGATGAACCTGGCACCAAAGACCGTAACGGTTGTCCGGGATGGAGCAGAGAGCGTAGTCGATGCCTCCGAAGTACAGGTCGGAGATATCTTTTTGATCAAACCGGGTGAGGCAGTTGCGGTAGATGGTACGATCGTGGAGGGAAGATCTTCCTTTGATGAATCAGCGATCACCGGAGAGAGTATCCCGGTATTAAAACAGGAAGGCGATAAGGTTGTTTCCGCCTCTATCAACAAGGCAGGACTGATCCGTGCCCGCGCATCCAAAGTAGGCGAAGATACGACGATCGCCCAGATCATAAAACTGGTGGAGGAGGCTTCCCAGAGTAAAGCACCGATCGCCAGACTGGCAGACCGGATATCCGGTATCTTTGTGCCAACAGTCATAGGAATTGCACTTGTTACCTTTTTTGTGTGGCTGCTCAGTGGAGCACAGTTTGAATTTGCCATGTCAAATGCGATCGCGGTACTCGTTATCTCCTGTCCATGTGCACTGGGACTGGCGACACCGGTTGCTATCATGGTAGGAACGGGAAAAGGAGCGGAAAACGGTATCCTGATCAAGTCCGGGGAAGCGTTGGAGACTGCCCATCTGATCGACACAGTCGTGATGGACAAGACCGGTACGATCACTAAAGGAAAACCGGTTGTAACAGATGTGTTCTGTGTCAGTGGAAACGAGCAGAAACTGCTTACTGTGGCAGGCAGCTTAGAGCGCGGAAGCGAACATCCGCTTGCGGAGGCGATCATCCGTTACTGTCAGGAGCAGCATATTTCGTTTGAAAAAGTGAATGGTTTTCAGGCAACGTTTGGAAAAGGAATTGAGGGAAGTATTTCATTTGAGGGCGAAACAAAAACCTTTTTTGCCGGAAATGAAAAACTCATGGAAGAAAAGAAACTGATCCTGTCCGAAGCATTAAAGGCAAAAATGCAGGAATTTGCGAAAGCGGGCAAGACACCGTTGATCTTTGCAGAGGAACAGACGATGCTCGGTGTGATCGCCGTTGCAGATGTCGTCAAAGAAACCAGCAAAGAGGCAGTCGATGAGTTCAGGAAAGAAGGCATTCATGTGATCATGCTGACCGGAGACAATGAAGTCACGGCACAGGCGATCAAACAGCAGGTCGGCATCGATGAAGTCATCGCAGGTGTGTTACCGACCCAGAAAGAAGAAAAGGTATCAGCATTAAAACAGGCAGGACATAAAGTGGCAATGATCGGCGATGGCATTAATGATGCACCGGCACTTGCAGCCGCGGATGTGGGAATTGCGATCGGTGCAGGAACAGATGTGGCAATCGAGAGTGCAGATATTGTTCTGATGAAAAACGACCTGTTGGATGCAGTCGGATCGATCCGGCTGAGCAAAGCAGTGATCCGGAATATCAAACAGAATCTGTTCTGGGCATTTTTCTATAACAGCATCGGAATACCGGTGGCGGCAGGTTTGTTATATCCTATTTGGGGAATCAGGCTAAACCCGATGTTCGGGGCAGCCGCAATGAGCTTAAGCAGCGTATGTGTTGTCAGCAATGCACTGCGCCTAAAGGGCTTACGTCTCCGAAAAGAAGATAAAAAACAAGAAGAAAGAGAGGAAAAGAAGAGTATGACAACAACATTAAACATTGAAGGAATGATGTGTGGACACTGCCAGGGCAGAGTCGAAAAGGCATTACAGGAAGTGCCGGGAGTAACCGCTGTTACGGTCAGCTTAGAGGCAAAGAATGCTGTTGTTACATCAGAAGACACCGTATCTAAGGATGCATTAAAAGCAGCCGTTGTGGATGCAGGCTATGATGTAACAGGAGTAAACTAGGAACAAAAACAAAAAGAGGGGGAAGCCGGTTATTCGGCTTCCCCTTCTTTTACAATCTCCTCTAAGACCTGGATCAGATCCTGCATATTGCGGAGCGTAACATTGCGCTCTAAGATCAGATCGTTTAGATCATTAAAACTGGAACTGTTTCATGTTCTCAGAAAGTGCTTCAATATTCTGGGATAAAGTCTCAACCAACTGGGAAGAACGTGATACCACGCTCTCTAATTCAGTAGCCATAGCGGAGGTTTCCTCGGTGGAGGAAGCATTGTCTGTGGCGAGCTGGTTTAACGTGGTAATGCTCTCGGTGATCATTTCACGCTGCGCGTTCATGTTCTGGATCTTTCCACTGATGCTTTCGATGGATGCCATGCAGGCGTGCAGTGCCTCCATCAGTTCCTGGAACATAGTCTGTGTGCTCTCTAAAGCGTTGACCTGTGTCTCGGAAGCGGTGTTCATCTCCTGCATGATCTCAACAGACTGGTTGGAGTTTTTGATCAGTTCTGCGATGATCGTGTTGATCTCCTGAACGGTCTGGTCAGACTGTGTTGCAAGACTTCCGATCTCTTCTGCTACAACAGCAAATCCACGTCCGGCTTCGCCTGCGCGGGCAGCCTCGATGGAAGCATTGAGTGCTAACAGGTTTGTCTGGGAAGCAATCTCACCGATCAGGGTGGCAGCAGAGCTGATCTTGGATACGGAGTCGTTGTTGCTCTGTGTCTGCTGATACATGGAATCAATATCAGATTTTGTCTTTGTTGTGATCTCGATCAACTGCTTTAAGGTATCCATTGATTTCACGGAACGATCCTGCATGATCTGCGAATTTTCATCGAGGGCTTCAACTTCTTTGGAAGTATTCTCGATACCGCTGCTCATCTCCTCAATACTCTGGGAAGCAGAGTTTGTGGACATTGCCTGTGAGTTGGTGTTTTCTGCGATCTCACCGATGGCGGTAGATACATTCTGAATAGACTCGTTCATACTGTTGAAGTTCTTTGAAAATTCAAGAACGGCGCGTTCCAGATCGGAAGCAGTACCATCAATATTGGAAATAAGTCCTACAATCTGCTGCTGTGCAACGTTTAAGGCACCCGCGGTCTGACCAAGCTCGTTTTTTTCACGGACATCGACAGAGGTTGTAAGATTTCCATCGGAAATACGCTTTGCAAGACCCTGGATCTGAACCAGAGGTTTGCAGATGACATTACCGAATTTAATGGAAACCAGAGCGGCAATGACTGCCATCAAAAGACCAATGACTACGATCGAGATGATCATCGAGGATTCTTTCTGCTGGATCGCTGTCTTTGCGGTTGCCATTGTGGTGTCCATATCGTCTACGTAGTTACCGGTAGAAACGACCCATCCCCAGGGTGCAAACAGTTCGGAGTATGCAACCTTTGGTGCAACGGTAACACCGTCGGATTTGGTAAAGTAGAATTCGTTATAACCACCGCCATCTGCACCGGTACAGACTTTCATGATCTCCTGGATGATTTTGACACCATTCTGGTCCGTCAGATCGTAACGGTTATTTCCCTCCTGATCCGGTAAGATCGGATGCATGATGAGGTTATAATCAGTATCGTCAATCCAGAAATAGCCGCTTCCGTCATCACGATAACGCATCGCACGTACAATCTCGGCTGCTTCTTTCCTGGCAGCTTCTTCAGTCAGATCACCAGCCTGTACCCTGTCGTATTCGGACTGCAGGATAGAAATGACGGACTGTACTTCGGATTTGATCTCGGTGTTGTACCCGTCGGACATGGCATTTTCATAGTTGGAGTTTGCCATACCTGACATGGAGCGGATGTTAAAAACGGAAACCGCACCGATGACAGCAACACAGACCACGACAATAAAAAGGCACATTGTGGTTAAGGATGCTTTTACACTTTTGGTTTTCATAGAACTACCCCTTTCAATTACTAATGCTTATGCAAATATTATAGTACTTTGGGACTGGGAATAAAAGGGAAAATATCGATTTTTGTAAATTTTCGTAGAAACTGAGAAAAAACGGAGAGCATGGGATTTGAACCCACGGTACCCTGATATGGGGTACACGGCTTTTCGAGAGCCGCACCTTAAACCACTCGGACAACTCTCCGTATCAAAAGAATGGTGGAAGACCACCGCTTTTTAGTATAACACGATTAAAAAGAAATTGCAAAAAATCACTGTGCCTTGCAGAGGATATCCACGGTATGTCCGCTTGCACCCATCAGATCCATGCGTTCGCAGGTGGCAAGATGATAGGTAAGAAAGTGCTTAAATTCTTCCTCGGTCAGGGCATTTAAGTAAGGGCGCATATAATTGGCTGCGCCGTCTGCCGCAATGACCTGCAGCCTCGTAAGACCACACCGGGTATTTAAGACATCCATATCTTCCAGACGGACCATGCTGTAAAGCGGGTTTGCTGCTTTGGTGCAGTGGAAAGTGGAATCGAGCATACCCTGTTCCAGTGCCTCAGAAATATGACGCTCTTTAAACGCATAGGTTAAAACTGTAAATTCGTTCATAATATAAGCAGCGAGGATCACACCATCCGGCTTTAAGACACGTTTGGCCTCGGACAGCGCGGCGGCCTTTTCGTCTGTGCCGTGCAGGTGATAGAGCGGGCCAAAGACCAGAATGAGGTCAAAGGTTTCGTTCGAAAAACGGGAGAGTTTCATGGCATTGCCCTGACAGGCATGGACGAGACTGCTCTTTTGCCTGAGGCGGCTTAAATTGTGTTTGACCAGTTCGACCGCGGTAACATCATAGCCCTCTTCGGCAAGTGGAATGGAATAACGTCCGGTGCCGGCACCCAGATCTAAAATGCGGATCTCCTCTTTTTTACAGTGCCGTTTTTCCTCGATCTGGGTAAGATATTTATGGATGTATTTCATAGAGGTAAGAAACTCCACCTGACCGTGGCGGCTGTTCAGACGTTTTTCTTCATTAAATTTATTATAATAGGCTTCTAATTCAGTCAAAACAGTGCTCCTTTGCAAAAAATAAATGATAAGCCGATTGTAAGATATGGAAGAGGGACTGTCAAATTATTCTTTTCAAATAATAAAAGTTATGATACAATGACAGGGCATATTTTACGGGGTATGGCGTAGTTTGGTAGCGCGCACGGCTGGGGGCCGTGAGGTCGCAGGTTCAAATCCTGTTACCCCGATGAAAGACACCGGACGGAAGTCCGGTGTTTCGCATTATATTATTGCAAAATAGAATGGAAAAGGGTAATATTTTAGGTATGATACAGGGTTTTGGTTGACTCAGACAGGATGAGGAGGAAACGCAGATGAAGAGAATTGGAATGTTGACAAGCGGTGGTGACTGTCAGGCGTTAAATGCTGCAATGCGAGGCGTTGTGAAGGGACTTAGTGAGAATGTTGATGAATTAGAGGTCTTTGGTTTCTTAAATGGTTACAAAGGACTGATCTACGGCAATTATCGTCAGCTGACAGCCGCAGATTTTTCAGGGATACTGACAAAGGGTGGTACGATACTTGGCTCATCCAGACAGCCGTTTAAGCAGATGCGGATACCGGATGAAAACGGACTGGACAAGGTCGAGGCAATGAAGAGTACTTATAATAAGTTAAAACTGGACTGTCTGGTGATCCTTGGAGGAAACGGAACAGAAAAAACAGCCAATCTCCTCCGAGAAGAGGGATTAAATGTCATCCACCTTCCAAAGACCATTGATAATGACATTTATGGTACGGATGTAACCTTCGGCTTCCAGAGTGCGATTAATATTGCGACAGAGTGTATAGACTGTATCCACACGACCGCGGCATCCCACAACCGCGTATTTATCGTAGAAGTTATGGGACACAAGGTAGGGTGGCTGACGCTGTATGCCGGCATTGCGGGGGGAGCAGACATCATCTTATTACCGGAGATCCCTTATGATATTGAAAAAGTGATCGAAGCGATCAACAAAAGGACACATGCTGGAAAAGGATTTACCATTCTTGCGGTGGCAGAGGGCGCGATCTCCAAAGAAGATGCGATGCTTTCCAAGAAAGAATACAAAGAGAAAGTGGCAAAACGCAAATATCCGTCCGTATCCTATGAGATTGCAGATCAGATCTTAAAAGAGACCGGCGTGGAAGTACGTGTTACCGTCCCAGGACATACCCAGCGAGGCGGCAGCCCGTGCCCATACGACAGAGTGCTCTGCACCAGACTTGGCTCTGCTGCAGCAAAGGCGATCATCGATGAAGATTATGGCAACATGATCGCGATGGTAAATGGAAAAACGAAGCGTGTTCCGCTCGGTGAAGTCGCAGGCAGGTTAAAAACCGTAGATCCAGACTGCCAGATGATAAAAGAGGCAAAACGTATCGGCATCAGCTTTGGCGACTAGAATTTAAAATGATACAGTAAAAGAGGAATAAAAATGTCATATACGGCGTTATACCGTAAGTTCCGTCCACAGGAATTTGAGGATGTAAAAGGGCAGGAACATATTGTTACAACATTAAAAAATCAGATTAAGGCAGACCGCATTGGACATGCTTATCTGTTTTGCGGAACCAGAGGAACAGGTAAGACAACAATTGCCAAGATCTTTGCAAAGGCGGTCAATTGCGAACATCCGGTGGACGGCAGTCCCTGCGGGGAATGTCCAAGCTGTCGTGCGATCGCAGCCGGAAGTTCCATGAATGTGATCGAGATCGACGCGGCATCCAACAATGGTGTGGATAACATCCGTCAGATCAGGGAAGAAGTGGAATACCGCCCGACCGAAGGAAAATATAAAGTCTATATCATAGACGAGGTGCATATGCTCTCCATAGGTGCGTTCAATGCCCTGCTAAAGACACTCGAAGAGCCGCCTTCCTATGTAATGTTTATTCTGGCAACAACAGAAGCACATAAGATACCGATCACCATATTGTCCCGGTGCCAGAGATACGATTTCCGCCGGATCTCGATCGATACGATAGCGGGAAGATTAATGGACCTCATGCAGATTGAGCAGGTGCCGGTAGAGGAGCGTGCAATCCACTATATTGCAAAGGCGGCAGATGGTTCCATGCGAGATGCACTGAGTCTGTTGGATCAGTGTATCGCATTTTATCTGGGACAGGAACTGACCTACGATAAAGTCCTTGAGACCTTAGGTGCAGTCGACACCGAGATATTCAGCCGGCTGTTGCGGGAGATCCTCGCTAAAAATGTGACGGAAGCGATCAAGGTCATCGATGAGATGGTCATCGAGGGCAGGGAATTAGGACAGTTTGTGACGGATTTTACCTGGTATCTGCGCAACCTTATGCTGGTGCAGAGTTCTGACCATATGGAGGATATCCTGGATATCTCCACGGAAAATCTCGTGCTGCTCAAAGAAGAGGCAGAGATGGTGGATACCGAGATCTTAATGCGCTATATCCGTATCTTTTCGGAACTGGGCAGCCAGATCAAATATGCAAACCAGAAGCGTATCTTGATCGAGATCGCAGTAATAAAACTGTGTAAACCGGAGATGGAAAAAGATTACACGTCCTTACTGGACCGGGTGGACAGTCTGGAAAAGAAGCTCGAACAGGGTGTTATGATAGCACCCCAAAGTGCCAGGCAGGGCAATGAGAGAGTAGAAGCCGGTGGAACAGAAGAAAAAAAGGCAGAACTGCCCAAAGCAATCCCGGATGACATCAGACAGATCGTCGGCAGCTGGAGTGGTATCATCTCCCAGATGTCAGGAATTACCAAGACCTACTTAAAGATGGCAACACCATCCTTAGGGCAGGGCGATACCTTGTTGCTGCTGTTTGAAGATGCCAATGCATATTCTTATATTAGCGAGAATCGCGCTGGCTGTCAGGATGACTTTAGGGAAGCGATTGCAGAAAGGGTTGGCAAAGAGGTAGAACTTCTGGTACAATTAAACGATACTGGGCATCCGAACGATACAGTAGCTCCGGATTTGCGCCAGATCATTCAATTTGATATTGAAGAAGAAGATTTTTAACGGAGGAAACAAACATGGCAAAGAGAGGCGGTTTTCCGGGTGGTATGCCTGGAAATATGAATAATCTGATGAAACAGGCACAGAAAATGCAGCGTCAGATGGAAGAAGCACAGAAAGAATTAGAAGAAAAAGAGATTACAGCTACCGCAGGCGGCGGAGCAGTCGAAGTTACCGTTTCCGGTAAAAAAGAGATCACAAAAGTCAAATTATCTGAGGAAGTTGTAGATCCGGATGATATCGAGATGTTAGAGGATCTGATCATGGCAGCGACCAATGAGGCACTTCGTCAGTTAGACGAGTTCTCATCCAGCTCTATGGCAAAGATTACCGGCGGGATGGGCGGCCTAGGCGGAATGTTCTAAGAAGAAACAGCAGGGGACAAAAGTGTTCCTGCTGTTTTTTGCTTTATGCGAGCAGCACGTGCACATCCTAATAATCGGCACGGAATACCTCATCTGCTGGATAGCCGCCGGCACATTTCTGCATGCCACGCTGGATGCTGTCTGCGGAGGTGCCCCAGTCTTTGTCCTTGTTGCGGTAGTCGTTTTTCTCGACAAACCACGAAACTTCCTTTTGCAGACGGTCCAGATTCTGTTCCATCAGGGAAAAGGCTTTCGGATAAAAATCCTTGCGCTCGGCATCGGTCAGCTTGTTTTCGGCAGCTTCGATCAGATCCCCGAAATGAGGCAGGCAAAAACCTTTACTATGTTCAAACATTTCCCGAAATTCCTCGTTTTTCTTGTACAGATCAAAGAAAGTATCCAGATAACGGCCGTAGATCTGGTTAAAGTGGTCACACACATAACAACTGGTCGTTTTGGCAGAAATAAAGGAGCCAAGAGCTGTCTTCGGTGCGGCATCCGAGGTCACATCAGTTTTTTTCAAACGTTTCATGAGGCTTGTTTTGCCGGGCACAAAGGAATCCATTTCTTTTTTGAGTTCTGCATTCAATTTTTTTAAATGCGTGCTTAAGATGAGCGCATTTCCGAGACGGTTTCCGTAATCATACATCATTTTAAAATGGTGGCGGCAGAAGCCGATCTCATCGGTTTTTTCACGGATATCATCTTCCATATAGGCAGAACCTAAGATAAAAGAGACGGCGTGCTGCTCAGCTTTTCGTTCCAGATTGCAGAAGGGACATTCATCATCTGCCTTAAAAGCATCAATTAAAGGGATCGTTGCAATATTTTCTCTCATAGAAATACCTATGCCTTTCCAGTCTTATAAAGAAAGTATACTTTATAAAAAGTATAGAAGAAAAGAAAGAGTCGTGCAACAGGAAAAAGGAACTTGTAAAAAATCAGTTTATCCAGTAAGATAGAAAGAGTGTATTTGGGATACTATGTTCCAAAACATGAAACAGCAGAAAATGAGGGAGAAAATGGATTACTATAGCAGACAAATCAGCAAATTAATACAAGAATTGTCCGCACTGCCCGGTATTGGTTCGAAATCAGCACAGCGTTTAGCATTTCATATTTTAAACATGCCGGAAGAAGAGGTGGAAGGACTTGCGTCCGCCATTGTAGATGCCAGGAAAAATGTGCGCTACTGTAAAGAGTGCTTTACCCTCACAGATGAAGAACTGTGTCCAATCTGCAGGGATGCGGGAAGAAATCACAAGACCATCATGGTGGTTGAAAATACCAGAGACTTGGCGGCATATGAAAAAACAGGAAAATATGATGGTGTTTATCATGTGCTCCATGGTGCGATATCACCGATGCTTGGAATAGGGCCAAACGATATCAAGTTAAAAGAATTAATGCAGCGTTTACAGCAGGATGTGGATGAGGTGATCATTGCGACAAATTCCAGCTTAGAGGGAGAGACGACTGCGATGTATATCAGTAAACTGATCAAACCAACCGGAATAAAAGTGACACGGATCGCAAGTGGTGTGCCGGTCGGAGGTGATCTGGAATATATTGATGAAGTAACACTGCTCAGGGCATTAGAGGGCAGAACAGAGTTATAACATAAGATTCAAGAAAGGAAGCAGACAAACATGACAAATCTGGAACTTAGGAAAATTGCAAACGAAGTCCGTAAGGGCATCGTGACATCAGTACACAGCGCAAAAGCTGGACATCCCGGCGGATCGCTGTCGGCAGCAGACATCTTTACTTATCTGTATTTTGAGGAGATGAATATTGATCCTGCAAATCCCAAGATGGCAGATCGCGATCGCTTCGTACTGTCTAAAGGGCATACAGCACCGGGACTTTATTCTGTATTAGCAGAAAGAGGATTTTTCCCGAAGGAAGATTTAGTAACACTGCGTCATACAGGATCTTATTTACAGGGACATCCGGATATGAAACACATTCCGGGCGTTGATATGTCATCAGGGTCTTTGGGACAGGGACTTTCTGTTGCAGCGGGAATGGCAGCAGCAGGCAAGTTCGATAAAAAAGATTACCGTGTCTACGCACTTTGCGGAGATGGTGAGATCCAGGAGGGACAGATCTGGGAGGCAGCTATGTGGGCAGGTTTCCGGAAACTGGACAATCTGGTTGTTATTGTGGACAACAACAATTTGCAGATCGACGGCAGTGTGGATGAAGTATGTTCTCCGTATCCGATCGATAAGAAATTCGAAGCATTCAACTTCCATACCATCAATATCAACGGAAATGATTTTGATGAGATACGTGCAGCATTCAAAGAGGCAAGAGAGACCAAGGGAATGCCGACTGCGATCATCGCAAAGACCTTAAAAGGAAAAGGCGTATCCTTTATGGAAAATGAAGTGGACTGGCACGGAAAAGCACCAAATGATGAGCAGTATGCAGTCGCAATGGCAGACTTGGAGAAAGTGGGGGAAGCATTATGTCAGAAGTAAAGAAGATCGCAACCAGAGAGAGTTACGGAAATGCACTCGTAGAAGTGGGCAAAGAGCATGAGGATCTGATTGTACTGGATGCAGACCTTGCGGGAGCAACCAAAACCAATATTTTTAAAAAAGCATTTCCGGAACGTCATTGGGATATCGGAATTGCAGAGGCGAATATGACCGGAATCGCAGCAGGACTTGCTACCTGCGGCAAAGTACCATTTATCAGTTCCTTTGCAATGTTTGCAGCAGGAAGAAACTTTGAGCAGGTTCGTAATTCCATCGGATATCCACATCTGAACGTTAAGATCGGGGCAACCCATGCCGGCATTTCCGTAGGAGAGGACGGAGCAACCCATCAGTGTCTGGAGGATATTGCATTGATGCGTACCATTCCGGGAATGGTGGTTATCAACCCGGCAGATGATGTTGAGGCAAGGGCAGCCGTTCATGCAGCATATGATCATGTAGGACCGGTATACCTGAGATTTGGACGTTTGCCTGTTCCGGTATTTAATGATGAGGCAACTTATAAATTTGAGATCGGAAAAGGTGTTGTATTAAAAGAGGGAACTGATGTAACGATCTTTGCAACCGGTTTATGCGTAAAAGAGGCACTGGAGGCAGAGAAAATGCTTGCAGCAGACGGCATTCATGCAGAGATCATTAACATCCATACCATCAAACCAATCGACAGGGAACTGGTTGTAGCATCTGCAAAGAAGACAGGAAAAGTCGTAACGGTGGAGGAACATTCCGTGATCGGCGGACTTGGAAGTGCCGTATGTGATGTACTCTGCGAAGAGGCACCGACAAAGGTCTTGAAAATAGGTGTGAATGATGTTTTTGGCGAGTCAGGACCGGCATTGGAGCTGCTTCATAAATATGAATTGGACGGAGAGGGAATCTACAAGAAAGTCAAAGCATTTGTAAAATAAGAGTCGTAAAAGGGAAGGTGTCGGAAAGATAAGTCTGATACCTTCTTTTTTTGTCGAAATGTTTTTTGGAAACGGTACAGGATATACCAAAAAATTTGGACAGGCTGTGCTACCATTTCTTCCAAAGAAAGCGGTAAAAACCGGGAAAGGAAGAGATGGTATGATAGAAATAATCCGCCAGGAGGACTACGGTGATACGAGAGAGGGAGGACTGCCGAAAGAGATCAGACAGATGGGAAAACCGGATGTGGGAGACCGGATCTATGTGGAGGACCGGGTGTACCGATATCTTCATCCTTATGGGGAAACAGAGGAAAAAGCAGCTTATGTGCTGTTGGGAAGATTTGAAAATTATTCGGGAAGACAGTGTACTTTTATTGAGGGCGCAATCCGTCTGGAAGAAATGGATTTTGACGGAGAACTGCCGCTGTGGAACGATAGCACCTGGGGATACATATATAAGAAGCTGAAAAAACATTATGATGACATGGCAATCGTCGGATGGGCAATGGATATTAAAGGACAGCTGCCAAATTTAACCGGCAGAATCGAGAAAATGCACCAGAAACATTTTGGAGGTGTGCATCAGGTATTGTTTTTAATGGATACGCTGGAGCGGGAGGAAGCATTTTACAGCAGCAGAAATAACCGGCTGTATCGCAGGGATGGATTTTATATTTATTATGGAAAAGGGATCCCTGCGGTCACCGAACCACAGAGCTTGCAGGCGGAGCCGGAAGCAAAGATGCAGCCGGAGAACCGGATCGAAGACTATGAAAGACAGATCCAGGAAAAACGCCAGAAAGAACTGGAACTGCAGGAACAGATCTATCTGGAGGAAAGTCTTAATACAATAGAGGAAACAGAGACGGACGAGCCGGAGGAAACTTATCACAGACCATACCGCAGGGAATATCGGGAAGGGGCTTATCGTAAACGGACAGAGCAGCCGGAGGAAAAGGAGCGTGCATCCGTGCTGTCGTCTCCGCTTGTACTTGTGCTGGTTGTGTGCGTACTTGGATTTACAGCATATAGCAACCATCAGAAAATGAATGATATGCAGAATGCGCTCGCCCAGATCAATACCACGCCACTTATGGTTGAGGAGGAAACACAGAAAACGACCATGGCAGATGAGGTTAAGGTAGAGCAGGTAGAGGGGAAGGTAGAAAAACAGCAGACAGAAACGCAGGCCACAGAGACGGCGGAAAATGCCGTGGCAGGGATAGCAGGAACAAAGCAGGAAGCAGCGGTGACACCAGAAGAAAATGCGCCTGAGACACCAGCAGAAACATCAAAGGCAGCGGAAACAGACGAAACACCGACAGCGGAGCAGGAAGCAGCGGTACCACCAGAAAATACGTCAGAGACTGTGGCGGAAACTCCAAAAACAACGGAAACAGCAGACACTGCAACAGATGGGACAGTGGCGGCAACAAATGAATATTTAAAGCAGGGCTACTATATTGTACAAAAAGGAGACAGCGTGGCGGGGATTTGCAGAAAGGTTTATCAGACAACCGCAATGATGGACAAACTGTGCAAAGTAAACGGGATTGAAGACCCGAATGCGATCTATGCAGGACAGTATCTTACGCTTCCGAATTAAAATATCGACCATCAGCAAAGTTCATGCTATAATGTTGATGTCCAACCAGAGGATAGAAACGAGGAATTATGGAAGAAAAAGACAAAAGAAGGTTTCGCACCGTGCCGCAGACTGATATGGAAGAATACGAGCAGAAGCTGCGGGCGCATCGTATCAGTGTAGTAAAACGTACCATGCTGGTGCTGTTTATCGTGATAGCGGTAATAACAGGACTTACTGTTTATATGGCACTTCGCCATTATGATAACTATGATGTATTGCAGGATACATCCAGAGCAGATACAGAGGCGACGCATTTTGCTGATTTTAAAGGAAATATTTTAAAGTACAGCAATGACGGAGCCTTTTACATTGACACGGCCAATGAGCTTATCTGGAATCAGACCTATGAGATGACAAATCCACAGATGGATCTCTGTGGGGATTATCTGACTCTGTACGATAAAAAAGGAAGTATGATCTATATTTTAAATGCAGGTGGACTCTTAGGAAGCGTCGAGACGACCATGCCGATCGAACAGGTGCGTATCGCGGCACAGGGAACGATCGCTGTTCTGATGAGTGATAATGGAGCAGGCTATGTTGCTCTTTATGACAAGACCGGAGAAAATCTCGTGCAGGGAGCGATCCACGGAGAAAAGAAAGGTTATCCGATCGCCATTGCATTGTCGGAGGATGCGATAAAGCTGGCAGTATCTATGCTGGATATCAATGACGGAACCGTAAAAAGCACGGTTGCGTTTTACAATTTTGGCTCAGTGGGGCAAAATGAGATCGACCATGTGGTAGGGGCGGCATCATTTGAAGACACCGTGATACCGGAACTGGAATTTGTATCGAATGATAGACTGGTTGCGTTTTCAGATACAGGACTGTTGTATTTTGAGGGTGCGCAGAAACCGCAGCAGGCGGGAGAACTGGCATTTGAAAAGGATGTAAAAAGTATTTTTTACAATCAGGATTATGTTGGGATCGTAACGAGCAATGATGATGAGGCAGTCACAAACCATGTGGCAATTTATGATATGAGTGGAAAACGGGTTTTGGAAAAAGACATTTCAATGGAATATACAGACATAGAGTTTTTATCCAATAATGAGATCTGTATTCGCAATGAAGATACCTGTGATATCTATACGATACACGGGATCTATAAATTCCATCATGAATTCGAACAGAAGCTGTATCGGATCATACCGGGCAATTCCGGTCTGAACTATACGTTAGTACTGGAAGATACGACAGAAAAGGTAAGGCTGAAGTAAGGAGACACATATGAACTGGGTTTTGATCGTAGTAATGCTCTTATTAATATGGGAAATGATGAGGGGATACCGCAGGGGATTGCTCCGCACCATTTATTCCCTGGTGTCATGGGTCATTGTTTTAGTGATCGTCACGTTGGCAACACCACACATAGATACTTATTTAATAGAACATACTACACTTTATGATAAGATAGAGACATATTGCGAGACCTCTGTGAGGGAAAATGCGCAGAATAAAATAGAACAGCAGGTTACAGACGGAAGCGGAGAAGACCCAATTGCAGAACTTGGCATCAAGCTTCCAGAAGGAGTCTGGAACGATGTACTGGAAAAGACAGGAAATGTCGCGGATGAATTTTTAGAGACGAGCGGAGTTTATAATGAAGTGGCAAAGGGAGTAGCCGGTTTTATCGTAGAGGGGATCTCCTTTTTCATCGCACTGGTCATAGCACGCATTATCGTGCACCTGATCTCAAGATTTTTAGGTGTGGTGTCAAAGATACCGGTGATCCGTGGAATTAATAAAACACTTGGTATCTTCGCAGGTGCCATCTACGGACTGATCCTTGTCTGGATCGCATTCTATCTTGTCGCGTTGGGAAGTACAAGTGAACTGGGTGGAATGATCATTTCGTATATTTATCAGAACCCGCTTCTGACGTTTCTATATGAGAATAATTTTGTGATAACGATAATAATGCAATATTTATAAAAAAAGTTGTTGACAATCCGTGACAACGATGGTAATATAATCAAGCTGACTGCGAGAGAGAAACACTTTCACAGGGCCAAAGGGAACAAACCTTTGAAAGTTGAAAAAGTTATTGACAAACAAAACTGCTTATGCTAATATGGTTAAGCTGTCGCGTTGAAAACGACAAAAGATGACAAACCGGAATTAAGTTTCCCTGGTGATCATCTGAAAAAACTTTTTCAAAAAAGTTGTTGACAAATGAGTTTGAAAGTGA